>Ga0208450_1000054_pt1 | contig 99887 bp, 83 predicted proteins | sample MalvireepMed_908_FD_184249 | JGI IMG/M metagenome (GOLD analysis project Ga0208450, IMG submission 184249) | Marine viral communities from the Global Malaspina Expedition - Malaspina viral metaG DeepMed_908 (SPAdes) (version 2) | ecosystem: Environmental > Aquatic > Marine > Oceanic | place... | reverse complement strand
GTTTACGGCGATGTATTTGTTATGCTTACGGTGAGATAACGAGTGAATAATGCGCGGAATACTTTCTTTTCCCACACCACTTTCACCGGTTACTAAAACCGAAATATCAGTAGGGGCAACTTGAATTGCTTTTTCAATCGATCTGTTGAGTTTTGGGTCATCTCCAATGATCCCAAAACGCTGTTTAATTGCGTGAACTGATTCCATTTAAAATCGATTAATTATTTTCTGAATATCCAACAGCTTTTCCTAAAAGCGTGGTGCTGGTGCAATCTAAAATTTCAACATTTACAAAATCACCTACTTTATAATGTTCTTTAGGGAAAACAACTACGGTGTTTTGAGAATTACGGCCAGCCCATTCTGCATCGCTCTTTTTTGAGGCTTTCTCGATAAGCACTTCGACGGTCTTACCTACTTGTTTTTGTGTGTTATATAAAGAGTGCTCTTGTTGAAGCGCAATGACTTCAGCAAGACGACGTTTTTTTACATCTAATGGAATGTCATCTTCAAGTTTACGTGCGGCTAAAGTTCCCGGACGTTCACTGTAAGCAAACATAAAACCGAAGTCATATTTCACATATTCCATCAAACTTAAGGTGTCTTGATGATCTTCTTCAGTTTCAGTAGGGAAACCGGTGATCATATCTTGAGAAATAGCACAATCTGGCATAATCTCACGAATGTTATCGATAAGCTCAAAATACTCTTGACGTGTATGCAGGCGATTCATTTCCTTTAAAATACGATCGCTACCACTTTGAACCGGTAGGTGGATGTACTTACAGATATTAGGATATTTTGCCATAGTTCTGATCACATCAAGCGTCATATCTTGGGGGTTAGAAGTAGAGAAGCGTATGCGCATTTTGGGTTGCGCTTCTGCAACAAGGCTTAATAAGCCGGCAAAATTCACTGCTGTGGCTTTTGCCATATCGCTGGCTTTTTCAAAATCTTTTTTAAGACCACCGCCGTACCAAAGGTAACTGTCAACATTTTGCCCAAGAAGCGTAACTTCTTTAAAGCCTTTTGCTGCAAGATCGTTCACTTCTTCAACAATACTCTGAGGATCTCTACTGCGTTCGCGACCGCGCGTAAAAGGAACTACGCAAAACGTACACATATTATCACAACCTCTGGTGATGCTTACAAAGGCCGTTACACCATTGCTTTGAAGGCGTACCGGAGCAATATCGCCATACGTCTCTTCTTTAGATAGGATGACATTTATCGCATCGCGACCTTCTTCAACTTCGCCTAATAGATTAGGTAAGTCTTTATAAGCGTCCGGTCCTACAACCAGGTCAACGATTTTTTCTTCTTCTAAAAATTTACTTTTTAAACGCTCTGCCATACAACCTAGGACACCAACTTTCATAGTTGGGTTGTCTTTTTTTACGGCGTTGTATTTTTCCAAGCGTTTACGCACCGTTTGCTCTGCTTTATCTCGAATCGAACAGGTGTTTACCAGAACCAAGTCGGCATCCTCGAGTTGCTGCGTGGTGTTGTAGCCTTCCTTAGCCAAAATAGAAGCAACGATCTCACTGTCGCTAAAATTCATTTGGCAACCATAACTTTCAATAAATAATTTTTTACTGTTAGTGGCTTGAGGCTCTAGAACCAGTGCTTCACCTTGTTTATTTTCGTCAATGATCTTCTCCATAATACGTACTGCTACCTAAAAATAGTGGGCAAAGATACGATTAACAAAAGTTGTGACAAAGTGTCATTTGGTTGAAATTGAAAAAAGAAAAAACTGCGATTTTGAGGTGATTGTTGGGGAGGTGTGCGCTGTCTTATTTATAGGTATACGTGTGATTTCAATACCGGATAATAAAATTTCTACTACTTTTGCCAATCTAAAGTCAGAAAAAATGTAGACTTGTGCAGTCTTTATCGTTTTAATGACAAATTTTTGAAAAGAGCATTATGGCAAAAAATCTGGTAATTGTTGAGTCACCTGCAAAGGCAAAAACTATAGAAAAGTTTCTGGGGAAGGAATTTAAGGTAGAAAGTAGTTTTGGTCATATTGCAGATTTGCCAACAAAAGAACTCGGAGTTGATGTAGATGGTGATTTTTCGCCAAAGTATACGGTAAACAAGGATAAGAAATCGGTTGTTAAAAAACTGAAGGATTTAGCAAATAAAGCAGAGACCGTTTGGCTAGCGAGTGATGAGGACCGGGAAGGAGAAGCAATCGCCTGGCACCTTGCTGAAGAGTTGAAACTTGATAAAGATAAGACCAAACGTATTGTCTTTTCAGAGATTACTAAGAAAGCCATTTTACGAGCGATCGAGAATCCTCGTGATATAGACTATAACTTGGTCAACGCGCAACAGGCGCGTCGTGTTCTGGATCGTTTAGTGGGTTATGAGATTTCTCCGGTACTTTGGAGGAAGGTAAAAGGAGGACTCAGTGCAGGTAGAGTGCAGTCGGTTTCTGTGCGTCTTATAGTAGAGCGTGAGCGAGAGATTCAAGCCTTCAATACAGAAGATTACTTTAGAGTTGATGCAGAATTTGCAAACGCCGATGGTAAAACGCTCAAAGCAAAGCTCCCGAAGAATTTAGATACTAAAAAAGAGGCAGAAGATTTTCTTCAGGCAAATTCGGATGCTACCTTTACGGTAGAAGCGCTTACCACTAAACCGGCTAAAAAGAATCCGGCACCGCCGTTTACGACTTCAACCTTACAGCAGGAGGCAGCGCGTAAATTATATTTTTCGGTAAGTAAGACCATGAATATGGCGCAACGTTTATATGAAGCGGGGCTTATTACCTATATGAGAACCGATAGTGTAAATCTTTCTCAGGATGCTAAACAAGGTGCAGCAAACGAGATTGTTTCTGCCTACGGCGACAAATACCATAAAGAGCGTAATTATAAAGGAAAGAGTAAAGGGGCGCAAGAAGCTCACGAAGCGATACGCCCTACTGATTTTAGTCGTCATACAGTGAATATGGAGCGCGATCAAGCGCGTTTGTATGAGTTGATCTGGAAACGAGCAATCGCTTCGCAAATGAGTGAAGCTAAATTAGAACGTACTAATGTTCAAATCGCTTCATCAAATCATCCTTCTAATTTCACAGCAAACGGAGAGGTGATCAAGTTTGATGGTTTCTTAAAAGTATATCTTGAAGGAACTGATGATGAAGATCAAGAAGAAAGCGGAATTCTTCCTCCGTTAAAAGAAGGAGAGACGCTTAATAATCTTTGGATCACGGCGACAGAACGTTTTACAAGAGCGCCTTACCGTTATACGGAAGCTTCTCTGGTTAAAAAATTAGAAGAGCTCGGTATTGGTAGACCGTCTACCTACGCGCCTACAATTACCACGATTCAGAATAGAAAATATATAGAGAAAGGGAATGTTGAAGGAACTGAGCGTGAGTATGATCTATTAACGCTCAAAAAAGGTCAGATCAAAGCCAAAAAGCTTACCGAAAAAGTAGGTTCAGATAAAGGGAAGTTGGTTCCTACTGATGTTGGGATGGTTGTAAATGACTTTTTGGTGAATCATTTTGAGAACATTCTTGATTACAATTTTACAGCTAAAGTTGAGGAGAATTTTGACGAGATCGCTGAAGGGAATGAGGAGTGGACCAAAATGATGAAGGACTTTTATAAAGACTTTCATCCTCACGTAAAAGATGTTGCTGAGAATGCCGAACGTGAAGTTGGAGAGCGTGTTTTGGGTACCGATCCTAAAACCGGAAAGCCGGTGAGTGTACGCTTAGGTAAATACGGTGCGATGGTGCAAATAGGTTCTGTTGAAGACGAAGAAAAGCCGCAATTTGCCGGATTACTTCCAGATCAGCAATTAGAAAGTATCACCTTTGAAGAGGCGATGGATTTGTTTAAGCTTCCTAAAGATTTAGGTGAGTTTGAAGGCGAACCTGTTCAGGTAAATAATGGACGTTTTGGTCCTTATGTGAAATTTGGTAAAACCTATGTTTCGCTTCCAAAAGGAAGAGATCCGTTGGAGGTTGAGTATGATGAGGCGGTAAAATATATCAAGGAAAAACAAAAGGCAGATGCGCCAATTTATCATTACGAAGATAAGCCGGTGCAAAAAGGTGTAGGGCGTTTTGGGCCTTATATAAAATGGAACAGTATGTTTATCAATGTCAATAAAAAGTATGACTTTGATAATTTGTCTGATGAAGATATTGTTCAGCTTATTGAAGATAAAAAGCAGAAAGAAAAAGATAAAGTTATTCACGACTTTAAAGAAGAAGGAATTCGTGTCGAAAAGGCACGTTGGGGGCGCTCTAATATTATAAAAGGTAAGGTGAAGATCGAATTGCCTAAAACTGTTGATGCTCAAAAACTAACACTAGAAGAGGTTAAGGATATTTTAGAAAAGCAAGGGCCAAAACCTAAAAAGAAAGCGACCAAGAAAAAGACTACGCGTAAAAAATCAACAGCTAAAAAGAAGTAATGCATGGCTTTTGAAAATTTGACCCCAATTTCAGACGCTGTTGTTGCTCATGCAGCTTTGTTTAATGAGCAAAGTCTTTTTAACCAAATTAAATTGCATACCCGGCAAAATGGAATGCCTGAACTTCAGGAGCTTCAAATTGCTATTATAGGTGTGCGCGAAAATCGGGGCGCAAGCGAGCAGGAAGATGCATTGATTGATTTCGCTCCTATACGTAAAGCTTTATATCGATTATTTCCTGGCAATTGGCATACGCTTATTGGTGATTTAGGTGATTTAGAGCCTGGTGCGTCGCTTTCAGATACGTTTTATGCGCTTCAGGATATTGTGGGACAGTTAGTCAAGCATAACGTCATCCCACTTATTATAGGTGGGAGTCAGGATTTGACCTACGCGTTGTATCGTGCTTTTGATAATCTGGATCAGATGGTTAATTTGGTGAATGTAGACAGCTGCTTTGATTTAGGTGATAGCAGTTTGCCAATGACGCATAAATCGTTTGTGGGGAAGATTATCGTAGATCAGCCTTACAACCTGTTTAATTATTCTAATGTAGGTTTTCAGACGTATTACAACAGTCAGGAGGAAATCGATTTGATGGAAAAGCTTTATTTTGACGCTTTTCGTCTGGGTAATACCGTCTCCAATTTAAGCAGTGTAGAGCCGGTAATGCGCGATGCAGATGTGGTGAGTTTTGACCTCTCATCAATGCAAAGTGAAGTGCTTGGGTATATGCATCCTGAGCACGTGAATGGTTTTACAGGACGAGAAGCTTGTGCAATTGCACGTTATGCTGGTCTTAGTGATCGCGTGAGTGTTTTTGGGATATTTGAGTATTTACTATCGGGAAAAACAGAGACTGCATCGGCTCTTGTGGCACAATTAATATGGTATTTTATTGAAGGTGTAAATTACAGGATAGAAGAATCTTTAGCAGACCGAGGAACAGCATTTTTGCATTATAATGTGCCGGTTGAAGATGAGGTTTTAAGCTTTTATAAGAGTACAAAATCAGAACGCTGGTGGATAGAGATTCCTTTCTTAGAGGGAGTTAATAATAAATTAAAGCGACATACGTTATTACCTTGCACGCAAGAAGATTATGAGAATGCTTGTAATCAGGAGATTCCCGAGCGTTGGTATAAGGCAAAACGAAAGAACGAAGTTTAACAAATAAAAAATTCTGGGTTTGAATGTTATTTTTATCAAAAAATTGCTTTTTAGCTTTTTTATAGATAGGTTTACTGTCTCAAATCTAGATTTAACCTAATCTACTTATGAAGAAGTTTATTGCATTTATTGCGATGGTAAGCTTATTGGTGAGTTGTGGTCGTAACGACCGTGGCGAGCTTGTTGGAGTGAAAGGCAAAAAATGGAATCCTGAAAAACCCTACGGAATGACTTTAGTTTCTGGTGGGGCTTTTATCATGGGTAAAAGTGATGATGATATCGCCGCCATCAAAGATGCGCCAACTAAAACGGTTACTGTACGTTCTTTTTATATGGACGAAACCGAAATTACCAACTCAGAATACCGTCAATTTGTTAAATGGGTACGTGACTCAGTAATTCGTGCACGTCTTGCCATAGAAGCTGACCTTATGGGAGAAACTCCAGGGTCTGGTGGGATTGGTGAGTTTGCGTTTCAGGATTATGATCCTGATGATATGACTCCTTATGAGCAATATATGTACGATAACTACTATAGTCTAAGTGATGATTATAGTGATCGTAAGTTGAATTGGGATGTCGATCTTTTTGAAGATCCTATGGATTATCCTGACGAATACTACGTTTCTGTAATGGATACGATGTACATTCCATTAGAAGAAGCTTATAACGGTCAGCGTACGGTTGATGTGGAGAAGCTTGTGTTCAAATACAAGTATCTCGATATGGAAGCAGCCGCTCGCGAGAAAAATGGTTCGCGTAGAGATTTTATTAGAACTGAAGAGACTAAGATTTATCCTGATACCACGGTATGGATTAAAGATTTTGCTTATTCGTACAATGAGCCGATGCATAATGATTACTTCTGGCATAGTGCTTACGACGATTATCCTGTTGTGGGGGTGAGCTGGCAGCAGGCAAAGGCATTCTGTCAATGGCGTACAGACAACAAAAACTCATATAAAAAGCAAAGAGGTCAAGAGCTTGTGAACCGTTTTAGACTTCCTAGTGAAGCCGAGTGGGAATATGCTGCGCGTGGTGGTTTAGAAGGAGCAACCTATCCTTGGGGTGGCCCTTATACCAAAAATGATCGTGGTTGTTTTATGGCAAACTTTAAGCCTTTGCGTGGTGATTATGCTGCAGATCAGGCGCTTTATACCGTTGAGGCCGATTCTTATGAGCCTAATGATTATGATTTATACAATATGGCGGGTAATGTTTCAGAATGGGTAGGTTCATCATATGATCCTAATGCTTATGAATACATTTCTACAATGAACCCTAACGTAAGTGACAGTAAGAACGAGCGTAAGGTTGTTCGTGGTGGCTCTTGGAAAGATGTGGCATACCTTATTCAAGTAAGTACCCGTGATTATGAATATGCAGATTCTGCACGTAGTTATATTGGTTTTAGAACCGTACAAGACTACTTAGGAGTAGAACAGGACGTCAATATGAGAAATGGTCCATCTCGTCGTTAACCTCTAATATATTTCCCCAAATATATCTTAACCTAATTTCACTAAACAAAAAATCTATTTAAAATGGCAAAAAAAGGAAAACTTTCAGTGACTAACATGATTTACGGTCTAGGAGCGGCAGTAGTAATTGTAGGTGCACTATTTAAAATTCAACACTGGCCTTTTGGTTCAGAAATTCTTACCCTAGGAATGGTTGTTGAAGCTTTGGTTTTCGGTTATTCAGCATTTGAGAGACCATCACAAGAATTAGATTGGTCTTTGGTTTATCCTGAGCTTGCAGGTGATAGCCCGGCGGTTGTAAAGCCTAAAAAACAAGAAGAGCTTACCGAAACAAAAGGTTTGCTTTCAGAAAAATTAGATGCGATGCTTAAAGATGCGCGTATTGACTCTGAGTTGATGACAAGTTTAAGTACAAGCATTAGAAGCTTTGAAGGGGCGGCAAAAGGAATGGCGCCTACTGCAGAAGCAATGAACTCAACTAAAAAGTACAGCCAAGAGATGTCTCTTGCAGCTGCACAATTAGAATCTCTAAACAGTCTTTACAAAGTGCAGGTTGAAGCTGCAGGGCGTCAGGCTGAGGTTAACAAGGAGGTTGCTGATAATGCCGGAAAGCTTAAAGAGCAAATGGAGAGTCTGGCAACAAATCTTTCTTCTCTTAATGGTGTTTATGGCGGAATGCTTTCTGCAATGAATAAGCGCTAACTGAATTCTTTTAAACTAAATATTAAATAATTCAGTAGAAAAAATACATTATGGCAGGAGGAACACAGTCGCCAAGACAGAAAATGATCAATCTCATGTACCTTGTATTTATCGCAATGATCGCGATGACTACAGACAAAGAGATTTTAAATGCTTTTAAAATATTTGACGTAAAATTCACCAGTTCTAATACACGTTTAGAACAAGAGAATGAATTGGCAATGGCCGGCTTAGAAGAGAAGGCTGTTGAGCAACCGGCAAAATATGAGCCTTTGCTGAGTAAGGCAGAGCGTGTAAAGCAAGTTTCAGATGACTTTTACAGTTATTTAGGAAACATTAAAGACACTTTAACCGAAGGTGTCGACACCAGCAGTTATGCAAATCTTGATAAAACGGCAGTTCTTGATGAACGCTGGTTTACAGGAGATCGTTATACAAAGAAAGGAGAGGCTTTCTTAGCTAAAATTGACGAGTATAAGGCAGAGATGAAAGACGCACTTGGGCCAGAATTTAGCCAAGTGAATGCAATTATTGAAAGAACCTTTGCAGTAGAGCCGCAAACCAACAAAGACGGTAAAGAGATCGCTTGGTTGCGTTATAACTTTGAAGGTTATCCATTAGCAGCATCCATCACACGTTTTACACAAATGCAAAATGATGTGCGTACGGCTGAGTCAGAAGTGTACTCATCTTTATTACAAGGGCAGTTGAGTAAGGATGTGTCTTTAAGTAACTATCAAGCTATTGTTATTCCAGACAAAACAGCTTTCTTTTCAGGAGAAAATTTTAAAGGAAAAGTTGTTTTAGGACGTTTTGATAACTCGCTTAATTTTGACAAAGTAATCATAAACGGAACTGAGGTAGATAACTTGCAAGCTGGTCAGGTAGTATTAGATTTTCCGGCAGGAAATGTTGGTACGCGTAAGATTAGTGGTGAGCTTGTTTATACTGAAGAAGGAGAGCCAAAATCAATTCCTATCAACAGTGAATACGCAGTAATCAACAAACCAAACTCAGCAACTATTTCTGCAGATAAAATGAATGTGGTGTACCGTGGAGTTGCAAACCCTATGACCATTAGTTTTGCGGGAGTTGCAGATAACAATGTTACTGCAAGTGCTCCGGGTCTTTCTAGAGCTTCAGGAAGTAGCTATGTTATGAATCCAGGGCAAGGGCGTGAAGTAACCATTAATGTTTCAGGAACTTTGGCTGACGGAACTAAAGTGAGCGACTCAAAGCAATTCCGTATTAAAGATATTCCAAGTCCAATCGGAGCTGTTCGTGGAGAAGATGGAATACTAAAAATGCAACGTAATTCGTTAGAGATATCAGAAGTAAGTGCAAAATTGCCTGACTTTGATTTTGAATTGAATCTGCGAGTAACCGGATTTAAATTCAACGTGCCGGGACAGCCTACCGTTCAAGTGAGTGGTAATAAGCTTGATTCTCGAGCGAAAGATGTACTACGTAGAGCACAGCGTGGTTCTACAGTGCAAATATTTGACATTGATGCTCAGATTGCAGGAAACAGCAGTTACCGACTTAAAAAGGTATCACCTGTATTAATTGAGCTCACTAATTAAAAGATTAAGAGGTATGAAAAGCCAGATGCAAGCGTTAAGTGTTTTTTGTTTGATGATGTTGGGTACGGCCGTAATGGCACAAACCAATATTCTCAATGCAAAAATGCCTGGTGAAATGTTTGAGAAGACCGAAAGCCAGAAGCAGCTAGACAATGATAAACCATTACCATACGGTTATGTAGATAGCCGTGATGTGCTATGGGGTAAAAATACTTGGGAGATCGTAGATCTTGATGAGCGTGTCAATTTCCCGCTGTACTATCCTATAGATACAAACAATATTGGTTCAGATCGTAGATCGCTTTATGATGTTTTGGTTAAAAATGTTAAAGCAGGTAAGCTTGATATTTATGCAGATTCATACTTCAATCAAAAAATTGAATTGAGCGATATTGCTGCAGCAATGTCACGTGTTGATACCACAGATTTAGGTATCGAGCAAATTAATGCAGGTTATGAAGTCGATGAGCAATACATTGACCGTAGAGATATCTCTGCTGCCGATATTGAACAATATTGGATACGCGGTTATTGGTACTTTGATAAGCGTCAGGGAGAATTAAAATATCGTTTAATTGGTTTAGCTCCGGTTGCACCAGATGTTAACTTTATCGATGATGAAGATCCTGTAATGGTACCGCTGTTTTGGGTTTGGTATCCTACGGCACGTGATATTTTACACGAGGCTAAGGTGTTTAACCCGCAGAACTCTGCGCAACCGATCTCTTTTGATCATATCTTGAATTCGCGACGTTTTAATGGCGTTATTTATCAGGTTGATAATATTCAAGGGGATCGTGAGGTTAAAGAGTATATCGCAGATAATGCGATGATGCAGTTGCTCGAATCACAACGTATTAAAGAACAAATTCGCAACTTTGAAATTGATATGTGGAATTATTAAGTTCAAGTTCACTAAAAACTACTTAATGGTAAGCCCAAGAGGCATTCATTAGAGACAAATTTTCAATTTCATCGCTAACCTAGGGTATTAACCCTTTGGGAGGTGCCAATAAATTAAAACGCCTTTTTTTAAAGGCGTTTTTTTATACCCTATTTTTGCTGAATGAAAGAAGTAGATTATATCGTCGTGGGTTTTGGTTTAGCCGGAATGGCGTTCTGTGATCAGCTCGAACGCAATGGGCACAGCTTTGTGGTGATCGATAAGCAAACCGAAGCTGCTAGTAGAGTCGCTGCAGGATTGATCAACCCTGTGATCTTGAAACGCTATACGATGCCATGGCAAGGAGAAGAACAATTTGATTTGGCTAAAGCCTTTTTTAAACGTTTACAAAATCGATTAGAAGTTGAGGCGATTCAGGAAATCCCCGTTTATAAATTATTTGCTTCAGTAGAAGATCAAAACAATTGGTTTGAAGCTTCAGACAAACCTGTGCTTTCGCGTTTTATAGACGCCGCTTTAAAGACCGATGTTTCTTCAGCTGTTAATGCCAAACTGCATTGCGGCGAGGTCAAAGAAACGATCAGGATACACATTTCAGAGCTGTTAGATGCTTATCGAGCCAAGCTTCTGGAAAACGGGCGATACTTGAACGAATCTTTTAAACATGATGCTCTGGTATTTGACTCACAAACCGCAATCACCTATCGAACTTTCAAAGCAAAGCGTATACTTTTTGCAGAAGGTTTCGGTATAAAGGAAAATCCTTTTTTTAATAAACTTCCGCTGGTGGGAAATAAAGGTGAATATATTACCATTGCTGCTCCTGACCTTCAAATGACTAAAGCCTTAAAATCTTCCTTTTTTATTATTCCGCTTGGCGATGATTTGTATAAAGTGGGAGCAACCTTTAATTGGCAGGAGAAAGATTGTCTTACTACATCAGCTGCCCGAGAGGAACTTGTAGAGAAATTAGAAGCGGTAATTAATTGTGATTATAAAATAGTGGACCAAGAAGCGGCGGTACGCCCCACTACAGGTGATAGAAGGCCCTTGCTAGGCGTGCATCCCGCGTATCCTCAGTTGGCGCTTCTTAATGGTCTGGGGACCCGTGGTACAATGATGGCTCCTTATCTTGCAGAGCAGCTTTATAAGCATTTGGAGTATAATGAACCTTTAGATTCAGATGCTCAAATTTTACGCTTTCCTAAGAAATTTTAAGAGGCCTTTTTAGCTTTTTTAGCGTCGTAATCAAAAAAGAAATTGATCCAGATATTTCTACTCAGGCGCATGACTATTGGTGCAAAAACGAAAAGTGTCCCAATGATCGCAACAAAAGCGGTAACTAAATTAGATCCTATAAAGTAATAGGAAATGATAAATGCTGCAACCGCAAAAGCGATTCCCACAGCATAACTCACATACATTGCTCCGTAGAAAAACGAGGGCTCAATTTTGTACTTTGTATCACAGTGTGAGCAGCGTTCGTGCATTTTGAGGGTGTCAGAAAGTTTGTACGGATTGCTTTCTACATACATACTTTCTTGTTGGCAAACGGGGCAGCTGCCTGTAAAAATGCTGTATAAAGGATTCCCTTGGAGAATTTTTTTCATAAAGCAAAGTTACTTGATTTCTTCTGAAATCTAAGTAACTCTTGTTACCTAAAGCATTTAATTTAATCCTTTCAAGTCTCTTATTTAATGATAACTTTGCGCCTTAAAATTATGCAAGATGCTTAACATACATAACCTTTCTGTTTCTTTTCAGGGAGAATATTTATTTGAAGAAGTAACCTTTAGGCTAGGGGAAGGAGATCGTGTAGGTCTCGTGGGGAAAAACGGAGCAGGAAAGTCAACAATGTTGCGCATTATTTCTCAAGAGCAGGAATATGATACCGGGCAAATTGCAACTGATAAGGATATTGAAATAGGCTTCTTAAAACAGGATATTGATTTTGTTGAAGGACGAACGGTTCTTGAAGAGTCTTATCAAGCTTTTGAGTTGATCAAAAAACTAGAAAAGCGCCTTGAAGAGATCAATATACAGCTTGCAGAACGTACCGATTATGAAAGTGAGTTTTATCACGATTTGATGGTTGAGCTTAATGAGGTGCAACAGCAATATGAGATTCACGGTGGATATAACTATCAGGGAGAGACCGAGCGTATCTTGATGGGCTTAGGTTTTAATCGTGAAGATTTCAATAAAATCACAGATACTTTTTCCGGGGGATGGCGTATGCGTATTGAATTGGCAAAATTGCTGCTTCAAAATAACGATGTGTTGCTGCTGGATGAGCCTACAAACCACTTAGATATTGAATCGATAATTTGGCTTGAAGGCTTTTTACGCAACTATGCCGGGGCAGTGGTTATTGTATCGCACGATAGAATGTTCTTAGACAATGTAACCAATCGTACCATTGAGATTTCGCTTGGGAAAATCTACGATTACCCAAAGCCTTATTCAGAATATTTGGTGTTGCGTAAAGAAATGCGTGAGCAACAAATGGCAGCACAGAAAAATCAGCAAAAGGAGATTGAACAAACTGAAAAGTTGATCGAGAAATTTAGAGCTAAAGCATCTAAGGCGACAATGGCGCAGTCGTTGATCAAGAAGCTCAACCGCATGGATGTGATAGAAGTTGATGAGGATGACAATAGTGTGATGACGCTTAATTTTCCGGTTTCAATTGTGCCGGGGAAAGTAGTGATCGAAGCAGAAGATGTTAAGAAAAGTTACGGTGAAAAAAAGGTTTTAGAAGGAATCGACTTACTCGTAGAGCGCGATAGTAAAACTGCTTTTGTTGGACAGAACGGTCAGGGGAAATCTACATTAGCAAAAATTATTGTAGATGAGATTTCTTATGAAGGTAAACTGAAACTGGGGCATAATGTTCAAATTGGGTATTTCGCCCAAAATCAAGCCGATCACCTTGACGGGAATAAGACTGTATTGGATACAATGATCGATGCTGCAAATGAAAAGAACAGAAGTAAGGTGCGCGATATTCTTGGCTCCTTCCTATTTCGAGGCGAAGAAGTTGAGAAGTACGTGCGTGTGCTTTCGGGAGGGGAGCGCAACCGCTTGGCTTTAGCAAAACTGATGCTTCAGCCGTTTAATGTTTTGGTGATGGATGAGCCTACAAATCACCTGGATATCAAATCTAAGAATGTACTTAAGGAAGCTTTGAAGCGCTTTGAAGGTACTTTGCTCATCGTATCGCACGATAGGGATTTCCTTCAAGGATTAACCACAACAGTTTACGAGTTTAGAGATCATCAGATCAAAGAATATCTGGGAGATATTGATTATTATCTAGAAAAACGCGCTGTTGAGAATTTACGTGAAATCGAAAAGAAAGATCCTAAGGTAAAATCGAAAACCACTACGGCTACCAAAGATTCGTATAAAGATCAAAAAAAGATAAAGTCTTTAAACAATCAACTAAGTAATATAGAATCTGAGGTGAACAAGCTGGAGCGCCAAATGAAAACTATGGACGATGAACTGGCTGCCGACTATGAGAAGACCAGTGCTAATCCGGATTTTTTTGATAAATACCAAGCTAAAAAGAAAAAGGTAGAGCAACTCATGGAAAAATGGGAAGCATTATCTTTAGAACTAGAAGACTACAGTTAGTTTTACTTTTATGTTTTTTTTAACTTATTGAGACAGATAGACGGGTATTTTTGTCAATAGTTAATTTTTTCATAAAAAGTTCTTTACATGCTCACAGCTGTACGCTCTATTCTAGCTATCCTGATTTTGGGTATAGCGGTTACTATTGGGTATTTTATCGCAACACGCGATAAGGAAATACCAACCGAAATTGCCAAAGAGGTAAAAACGGTTTTTGTTCAAGAGGTAGTCAACGACACAGTCCCTATTATCATTCCGGCAAACGGAAACCTCACTGCAAAAAACAGGTTAGAATTATATGCTGAAGTGCAAGGTGTTTTTAGAAGTAGTGCACACGATTTTAAGCCGGGTCAACCCTACAGCAGAGGACAAGTTTTGCTTAATCTGGATTCTTCAGAATATTATGCTTCGGTGCAGGCTGCAAAAAGTGAGTTATACAATTTAATTACTTCCATAATGCCGGATTTGCGTCTGGATTATCCGGAGTATTTTGAAAAATGGCAAACTTATTTAGATGGTTTTGACATCAATAAAAGCACCCCGCAACTTCCGGAAACGGCTTCAGAAAAAGAACGCTATTTTATAACCGGTCGAGGTATTTTCTCTTCGTATTATAATGTGAAAAACCTGGAACAACGTCTAGGAAAGTATCGCATTGTAGCACCATTTTCGGGGATATTAACAGAAGCTTTGGTCAATAAAGGAACCTTAGTGCGCTCAGGGCAAAAGCTGGGAGAATTTATAGATACTTCGGTTTATGAATTAGAAGTAGCCGTAAGCAAACGTTTTGGCGACCTGTTAGAGTTAGGTGAAGAGGTGATGCTCTCAGACCGTAATGATATAGAACAATTTACTGGAAAGGTGGTGCGCATCAATGGCCGCGTAGATCAGGCTACACAAACCATTCGGGTTTTTATAGAAGTAAAAGGTTCAGATAAGCTCAAAGAAGGCATGTATTTGCAAGCAAATCTTGAGGCTAGAGATGAGCCTAATGCGATTAGTATTCCGCGTCAATTACTGGTAGACAATTCACAAATCTACTAGTACGTGATAGTATTTTGGATTTGGTAGAGATCAATCCGGTTTACTTTTCAGATAAAGAAGCTGTTATAAGCGGTTTGCCTGACGGTACGCAATACCTGTCCAAATCTGTTCCCGGAGCTTATGCCGGAATGCGCGTGAAGATTTTTGAAGATCAACAAGAATCAACACAGTAGGTTTATGAAAAAAATTATAAGCTACTTCATTAAGTATAGTGTTGCCGTAAATGTGGTGATACTGGCTTTCGTCATTTTTGGGATCATTGGAATTCTAAGAATGCGTTCGTCGTTCTTTCCACTTATAGACTCACAAATCATTACCATAAGTGTTGCTTATCCGGGTGCGGCACCTCAAGAAATTGAAGAAGGGGTGATTCTCAAAATTGAAGACAACCTTAAAGGCCTCGTTGGGATAGAACGTGTGACTTCAACTTCACGTGAAAACGGCGGAAGCGTAACGGTAGAGATCGAACAAGGAGAGGATATTAACGTGATTCTTGCTGAAGTTAAAAATGCGGTCGACCGCGTTCCCAGCTTTCCTACCGGTATGGAGCCGCTCGTGGTGGCCAAGCAGGAAGCCATTAGACAAACCATAAGTTTTGCAATAAGTGGCGAAACCTTAGATCTCGCTACGCTGAAGCAAATCGCGCGGTCTATTGAATATGATCTTCGGGCAATGGACGGCATCTCTCAAATTGAAATTACCGGTTTCCCTGAAGAAGAAATAGAAATTGCGGTTCGTGAAAACGACCTGCTTGCTTATGGTCTTACCTTTCAGGAAGTTGCGCAAGCCGTGTCCAGGGCAAATATTCTCACCACCGGTGGAAATATTAAAACAGAAACCGAGGACTACCTTATACGCGCTAATAACCGCGCGTATTATGGTAAAGAACTTACCAATCTTATTGTTCGCGCAAACCCTGATGGTTCGCTTATACGCTTAAGCGATGTGGCGGTAATAAGAGATCGTTTTTCTGAAACACCTAACGCATCCTACTTTAATGGGAATCTTGCAGTAAACGTAGAAATTAGCAATACTAACAACGAAGATCTATTACCTACAGCAGCTAAGGTTAAAGATTATATAGAAGATTTTAATAAGCGTTATGATGCCGTTCAGATCGATATTACTTCAGATTCTTCGATACGTTTAGAGCAGCGTACACAGTTGTTAGTGGTAAATGGAGCAGAAGGTATCTTACTGGTATTACTCTTTTTATCCTTCTTCTTAAATACGCGATTGGCATTTTGGGTAGCTGCGGGGATTCCGGTAGCGTTTTTAGGAATGTTCATATTTGCAGGAGGCTTTGGTGTAACGATAAACGTGCTTTCCCTTTTTGGGATGATCATCGTTATAGGTATTCTGGTAGACGACGGTATTGTGATCTCAGAGAATATTTATCAGCATTATGAGATGGGAAAAACGCCAATTCGTGCCGCAATTGATGGGACGATGGAAGTAATTCCGCCAATTATCTCTGCGATCATCACAACGGTTCTGGCCTTTTCAACCTTCTTGTTTTTAGACAGTAGAATAGGAGAATTCTTTGGCGAAGTCTCTACGGTGGTGATTCTTACATTGGTGGTTTCGTTGGTAGAAGCTTTGATCATTTTGCCGGCCCATATTGCACATAGTAAAGCCTTAGTGAATGAGTCTGAAGAAGCTGTTGCCTCCAAAACGGGCATTGATAAATTCTTATATAAACTGCGCTTTTTTAATGAAAAGGGTGATCAGTTCATGTCTTACATGCGAGACAAGCTATATACGCCAACACTCAAATTTGTATTAAAAAACCAATTGCTTTCGCTTTGTGTGCTTTTAGCACTTTTTGTACTTACGATAAGTTCTATAATGGGTAGCGTGGTAGGCGTACTATATTCCCCAACGTGGCTAGTGATACGGTTTCTATTGAATTACTGATGCCAGAAGGAACAAACCCCGAACGTACCGATAGTATAATCACTATGGTAGAAGATGCGGCCTGGGTAGTGAATGAAGATTTCACTTCGCGTCAAACCGATGAAATGCAGGTTATTGAAAACATCATCAAGCGCGTAGGACCTGGGAATAATAAGGCTTCTTTACGTATCAACCTCCTGCCGGGAGAGTTTAGAGATTTTTCATCGCCAGAAATCACCAATGCAATACGAGATGAAGTTGGTGCTGTATTTGGTGTAGAACGCCTCACTTTTGGTTCTGGTGGTAATTTTGGTGGAAGTCCGATCTCTATTTCTTTATTGGGTAATAATACCGAAGAATTAGAAGCTGCTAAAGAGGAGTTAAGAGCCAAACTGGAAGATAATATTTTACTACGAGATGTTGTAGATACCGATCCTGAAGGGATAAAGGAAATTCAAATTGAGCTGAAAGAAACCGCATATTCCCTAGGTCTTAACCTGAACAGTGTGATGGCGCAAGTGCGTAGCGGATTTTTTGGTACACAAGCGCAGCGTTTTCAGCGTGGACAAGATGAGATTCGAGTTTGGGTGCGCTATGATCGCAGCGACCGTAGCAGTCTAAACGATCTTGATGATATGCGTATTGTTACGCCTTCAGGGGATCGAATTCCGCTGCGCGAAATTGCAACTTATACCATTTCACGTGGAGACGAATCTATAAGTCATTTAGAAGGACAGCGTGAGATTCAGGTCAACGCAGATATGGCAGATCCTAACGGAAGTGTAACCGATATTATGGCCGATATTCAGCAGAATATTATGCCAGATATTTTATCAAAATATCAAACACTTTCAGTCTCTTATGAAGGTCAAAATCGAGAAGCTGAAAAATTAAGCAGTTCTGCAAATAAGGTGGTTTGGGTGATTCTGTTCCTGATCTACGCGACTATCGCTTTTACCTTCCGTAGTTATAGTCAGCCATTTTTGCTCTTGTTTATGATACCTTTCAGCATTATTGGTGTCGCTTGGGGACATTATTTTCACGGGTTCCCTATCAACGTACTTTCAGCATTAGGGATTATTGCATTAATCGGTATTATGGTTAACGACGGACTGGTGCTTATAGGTAAATTAAACGGGTCGTTAAAAGCAGGAGTTAAGTTTGAAGAAGCGCTTATGGATGCCGGTAAATCACGTTTTAGAGCAATCTTTTTAACGAGTATCACGACCATTGCAGGTCTTGCTCCATTGTTGCTTGAAAAGAGTAGACAGGCGCAATTTTTAAAGCCCATGGCGATCTCTATTTCTTACGGAATTGGGATAGCGACAATACTTACCTTATTGATGTTGCCGTTGCTTTTATCAATTTCCAATACCATTAAAACCAAAGCAGCTTGGGTAAAAACAGGGAAGGAGCCTTCTCGCGAAGATGTTGAGCGCGCAATTAAAGAATTAAAAGAAGAAGATGAAGCTCACTAGTATACAATTTTTAGTAGTCGGTGTATTTGTGCTGATGCTGCCTTTTTGCACTACAGCTCAGGAAGAAGTACTCTCCAAGTCTGAGGCGATCGCACTTACCCTGGAGAATAATTACAATATTGCCGTTGCCGGTAATACGGTGGAGATCGCAGAAAATAATGCAGATTTATTGAATTCTAATTACTTGCCTAGCATCTTTGGTCTTGCCGGTGCGAATTATAGTGTTCAAGATCAACAGACAGATAGGGACGATGGACAATCTTTTGAATTGAATGATGCCAGATCAGAAAGTTACAATGCTTCATTAAATTTGGAGTATACGCTTTTTGATGGTTTAGGAAGATTATACAATTATAAAAGTCTAAAAGAGAATTACAACCTTTCAAAATTAGAGGCAAGAGAAACTATTGAGAATACGGTTTTACAATTATTCTCTGTGTATTATGAGGTTGCACGTCTTACCGAAAATGTCGAGATCCTAGAGCAAACGCTTGAGATCTCGAGAAATAGAGTTAAACGAGCCGGGTATCAGTTTGATTACGGCCAAAACACAAAGCTAGAGGTGCTTAATGCTGAAGTTGATGTGACCAATGACAGTATTAATTTGATGAACACCCGCCAACTTTTGCAAAACACAAAGCGCGATCTTAATGTGGTGCTCGCCAGAAATTTGCGAGCAGGATTTGCGGTAGATACCAATGTGACGTTTATCCCAAAAATTCAATTGGAGTCTTATATTGATCTCGCTCAGGAAAATAATGTGCGCATCTTACAAAGCGAATCTGCGATCACGCTGAGCGAATATGATATACAATCTTCTAAGGCACGTTTTTTACCTACGGTGGGACTTTCGGGCTCTTATGGTTGGAATGAGTCGATCTCTCCGGCTTCTGCTTTCTTTGGCGGTAGTACAAGACAAACAACAGGGTGGCAAGGCGGATTAAGCTTACGCTGGAATCTTTTTGACGGCGGGACTAGCATCACGCAGTTCAAGAATGCAAAAATAGCCAAGGATAATCAAGAACTATTGAAGCAACAAATCGAACTTGAAGTGGAGCGTGACATTGCAAATGCACTTGGGAATTATGAGAATCTTGTCGACGTTTTTGAAATTCAAGAGCAAAATGTGATCACCAATAAAAACAACTTTGAACGTTCAAAAGAGCGCTTCAATCTGGGGCAAATCACTTCGATAGAATTCAGACAGGCACAGATCAATCTCATCAATGCGCAGACCAATAAAAACCTGGCGAAATACGAAGCGAAGTTTGCAGAGCTTCAGCTTTTGCAGCAAATAGGGCAGTTGCTTAATATCGAATTTTAAGATGGAAGAACACTTTTTTCAATGTCCTTATTGCTGGGAGGAAATCTCGATGCTGCTGGATACTTCGGTACGCTATCAGGTATATGTTGAAGATTGTGAGGTTTGCTGTAACCCTATTGAGCTCACTGTTGCTTATGAAGATGCGGTGCTGACGCAATTTCAAGCCTCAAGTATTGAGCAATAAACCTTAACTTTAAAGGCGTATGCTGCGATACAATCGCAATAATTCGAGAGTTGATTTAAAAAATATTAAGTGCTTCTAGATTTTAGTTTATCTGAAAATTCAATAGGTTACATCGTAGAAGGCACGATGGACTATAAAGCTGTTCAGGAATTGAAAGGTGCGATTCTGAAAAAACTTGAGAAACACGACAGCATTAACCTTTACCTTGAAGATAATAATATTGACCGTTTCACGCTAGATGCTGTGTTTATCGCCGGTATTTTCCCCATGCAGCATAAAAACCAACTCAATAAAATAGCGATGGTAACCAATCGCAAATGGATTCATATGATCGCCAACTTTAATAAAGCGGTTATAGGAAAAGATATGCGCAATTTTACGACCGACCGGCGCACAGAGGCAATTGCTTGGATCGCTTCAGATTAATCTAATGCCGTAACGGTTTTCAACATTCCATCTTTTAAATTGAGCCATAGATAATTAAAAAAGGACTTGGTTTGATTTCTGTTAACGTCTCCAGAACCTTCTTTAAAACCACCTTCATCATTCTTGCTGGTTTTGGAAATGAAAATATTAGCCAAAGTTGAAACCAGCCATTTTTTCTTTCCTTTCTCTTGATTAAGAATACTCACTTTAAAATCATCATAAGTCATCTGCATATCGATATGCGAGCTGTAGTTGTTACCGTAAATGGTAAAATAGGTACGCGCTACGCTTCCGGTCATTTCAACACCCAGATTAGGACCTGTAAATGCTTGTAGTTGTTTTGCAGGTAAGTTAGAAAGTGTTCCTACAAATCTAAATTTATCCTGCGCGTCTTGAACGTCAAAATCCCAATCTACAGAAAAGGGTGCGCTTTTCATAAACCGGGCATTAAGGTCAATTTTAGTCTTCTTTTCACCTTTTTTGTAAGTGTTACCTACGTTTGTTATTGTCGCATTCAGGTTGTCAAAATACAATTTACCGGCCTGCTCTTGATTATTTACACGTTCGGTATACGTGATGCCTCCATTTTTGAGTGCAATCGTATCTATCATCAAGTCAAACTTTAGCTCACGCAGCATTTTTGAATACAAAGCTTTTTTGCTATTGTCATCAGCGACACGCTTATCGCGATAGATATCTAAAAAAGGTTCTTCTAAAGTTAGTTTTGGCGCTTTAAAGAAGAACTTGCCGTCATTTTGCCCGTAGGTTAGATTAGAGATGTCAACCTTTTTAATCGTGAAATTCATATGGTCTCTTTCCTTAGAAATCAACTCAGACAGTCTGCTTCGGGAAACTTCGGTAACTAACTGGGTTTCGTTTAGGCTTAAAGAAGAGCCGTTCCATTCAAGATGATTTATTTTAAGTGCGTCATAGGCATTCGTCTTGTAATAGATCGAGTCGGTTTTGATCAAAACACTTTCATATTCAAAAGGGCGTAAAATACGTTGTGATTCTGCCGGCGTGACGTTTTTAAGGTCAAGAGAAAAATGTGCGGTGTGTAAAGCGACTTCGCTTGATTGTGGTTTTAAGATTTGAATATAAGCCGCCTTGAGGTCAAAATCTTTGATTTTAAACTTTCGATCTAGTTTTTCTTCGGTTAATGGGTTGTCCAGGCTGTCTGAATTGGTTTGTTTTTTAGGTTCAGTTGAAGACTGTTTGTAATGCGTAAGCGTATCGGCTTGAATACGTACTTGATTAAAGTAGATGTCTTTGCTTTTAAAATAGCGCCAATGCTTAAAACCTTTCAGGTTAACCGTTGCATTTTTCACTTCGCTTTTGGGTATACTGTCAGAAATATTAATACGTACCGTTGCATTTTTGAGGCTTGCATTTCCCTGCCAACTGTCGATGTCTAATTCATCATATTCAATAGCTAAGGAAGATGGTAGTTTGGTCTGGATTATATCTTTTAGCTGATTTTCCAGATAAGTGTTGAGGTATAGAGCAGCTGCTCCCAGCAGCACTATAAATATTAAAAGCCCAATTAAAAATTTTTTCATCTTGCTAAAGATATCTAATAGTCAGGCTACTAAATGTTATTGAAACGATAATATTCTAAAAGAATAAAAAAATATCAAAAAGGGGCTTGTGAGAACAGAAAAAGGGTTGTATATTTGCCGTCCAATATCGCGGGATAGAGCAGTAGGTAGCTCGTCGGGCTCATAACCCGAAGGTCACTGGTTCGAGTCCAGTTCCCGCTACTAGAAAAGAAAAGGCTTCACAGAAATGTGAAGCCTTTTTTAATGCGCTTAAATTGAATTCTTAAGTCAATATCGTTAATGCGTTTTTTTAATGAGCAACGTAGTCATGGACCGCTCATCCTGCACATTGGTAGATTTTACCGGCTCCAATAATTCGATAGGAAACTCTTCCAGCAGCATTGAAATGCGATTGCGCGTTAAGTAATAGGTTCCTTTCTGGCCGGTGACTTGATATTTTATTATAGGCGCTTTTCCGTCTAAGCCAATATCTGATGCCATCCTGATCAACAAACTTCCCTCAGGTTTTAAAACCCGAATCAATTCGCTAAACATAGCCGTAAACTGCTTTTCCTCTTCGGCAAAATGCAAAACGGCACAGCATAGAATATGATCAAAACCAGCGTCTGCATACGGCAACGCATCTAGATTTCCTATTTGAAATGCGGAGGCCGAATTGGGATAGAGTTCTTTAGCTTCCGCTATAAAATTGCTATCTACATCAATTCCCGCGATATCAAAGTCATTTTGGTAAAACCAATTCAGATTACGTCCTCTGGCACAACCTGCATCCAGAATATGCTGCCCGGGTAAGTAACGCTGTTTTAAAATCTGGTCAATGACATAAATGTCGGTATTGCCAATGGCTTTATGTAGTTCTTGTTGATTCATACTAATGTGTGTTAACTGCTTAAAAATACAATTTGTGGCAAGAAGTTTTTTAAAGCCTTAAGTAACAATGATTACCAAAACTTTGATTTTGCACCTATACTTTTACAATCACTTAAAACAAATAATTTAAAATCATTGTGTTATGGGAATACTTAGTGCACTTTTTGGTGTTCAGTCTCCAAAATCAGACAACATAAAAATTCTTGCTCCAGCCGAATTTAATACGGCTATAACTCAGAAAAAAGTTCAACTTGTAGATGTGCGTACGCCACGCGAGTTTAGTGGTGGTGCCATTAGAAATGCGATTAATATCGATGTTTTTCAGGAGAATTTATTTCGCCAGGCAGCAAGTAAATTAGACAAGCAAAAGCCGGTTTATCTGTATTGCAGATCTGGAAACAGAAGTCAGCAGGCAGCGCGATTACTTGTGTCTTATGGTTTTGAACAGGTTTATGACTTGCGCGGTGGTTATATGAATTGGCCTTTTTAATTGACTGCAGATATCCTTGTTTAAAGCATTCCGAAGAAAAATAGCTTCAAGAATATTCAAATACTTTGAGATGCAATTTATCTGAAGTATATTTCCTCTATGCTTGATAATTTTCCACTTTTTGCAGGCCTTATAGCTGCCACCTTGCACGTCATTACCGGGCCAGATCATCTTGCGGCAGTAACACCTATCGCTGTTGATGCCGAAGCTAAATCCTGGCGGGTTGGTTTTGTCTGGGGTTTGGGTAATTTGATGGGAATGTTGCTTATTGGGCTTCTTTTCGTTGGCTTTAAAGAACAATTGCCTATTGAATTGATTTCTGCGAAAAGCGAACTGCTTGTGGGAGTGGTTCTAATCTTTTTGGGAATTTTCAGTATTTATAAAGTGCTAAAGCGTCGTAAAGCACCCCTAACGGAAGGCCGTAAACAAAATGTCATTTCAGCTACGAGCATCGGTTTTTTACACGGGTTAGCAGGAGTCGCGCATTTCATCATTCTTTTGCCGGTTTTAGGCTTTGAAACGCAAGTCGAAAGTTTGCAATATATTCTTGGCTTTGCGATAGGAACCGTTGGTATTATGACTTTGTACACCGTAGCGCTGGGATGGATCAAGAAAATCAAGCCCCAATCAATTACGTATATGAAAAGTCTCCAGACTGTCGCCGGAGTTTTTGCATTAGTAATTGGAGTCTATTGGGTGATTATTTCTGCTTAGAATTGCAGTTTGCAAATAACTATACGGTGATTTCCGGTGTCGGCGATAAAAAGTTGGTCGTTAGCTGTTGCGATAGAAAAGGGCCAGTAAAGTGCCGACTGAGTACCGGTTAGGTTTCCTTTAAACTCACTGCTGGTATTAAAATCTTCTCTGCCTATCAAAGCATCTGCTGCAGCATTATTTTCCTTCGGAAGGTCTTTAAACCAAAGTATTCTAGAGTTTCCGGTGTCGTTTACCAAAATTCCATTTTTATAAAACATCGCGTCATACGTCCAGCTGAGCGTATGTGAATTAGGGCTCAACATAAATTGATTTTGCCCACAAGCATCAAAATTCGCCTGACCAATAATGAGATCTGCCTTTTGTGTAAAAGCGGTTTTCCAATCCTTCCAGATAAGATTGCGATAGAATTGGGTATCGGCCACAATCATATTTCCCTCGGGATTGATCTTTACCGAATACGGCCAAATGGGTTCGTCATTCTTATAATCACGCGTTTCCATATCAGGCTTTCCGATGACCGCTGTGGCTTTAGAAAAGTTTTCCTGCGGGATTGTGTCAAAATAGAGAATGCGTCGATTACCGGTATCGGCAATCCATAATTGTGAGCCGTCACTCCACACGCCGTACGGCCAATTTAGCGTGTTGGCTGCAGGTTCTGCTGCCTGACCGTGAACATTGGGTTTATTAGTGCTGAAATCAGGTTGGCCCAAAACCACATCTGCAGGTTGGGCGTTATTTTGCGGTAGCGTATTCCAAATCAATACGCGATGATTCCAGGCGTCACAAACGATCAGTTTAATACCATCACTCCATATTCCGGATGGATAATGCAAACTCTGACTGGTAACATCTCCGCCAGAGTTTCTTCCGCTAGAAACGGCATCTTGCTGACCCAGCACCACATCAGGTTCCTGAAATTCGGTTTGTGGAATAGTATTCCATATAAAAACCCGGTTTTGCCCGGTGTCTGAAACAAATAATTTGCCATTACTCACAAACACCCCGCGCGGAGCTAAAAAGGGTTTTTGCGCTGAACCTTTAAAGAGGTAAGCGTTTTCAACCTGATTGCCTAGCGTAGAAAAATCCATTCTTAACAAATTCTGGGAAGCTGCTCACCCGGGAGCATATTCACGATGCGTTTTCCTCCAATGATACTTTCGAGAACAACCTGTTTAGGATGCGCTTCAGTCACCGAACCTATAATTTTAGCCTGAGTTCCTTTAGGATCTGTTTGTAAGCTTGCTAAAAAAGCATCAGCGATTTCTTCGGCTACGAAACTGATAAAAATACCTTCATTGGCAACATAAAGTGGGTCAAGACCAAGAAGTTCGCAAGCACTGGCGACTTGTTCTTCGATCGGTAGATCCTTTTGAAAAATATCAATTCCCATATTGGTTGCAACTGCAATTTCTTTTAAAACAGTAGCGACGCCGCCTCGGGTTGGGTCGGTAAGAATATGAATGTCTTCGCCAAATTCTTCTATCAATTTTAGGGTTGTATGGTTAAGGCAAGTAGTATCGCTCTCCAGTTCAGACTCAAATTCTAGATTTTCACGCAGAGACATAATCGCCATTCCGTGGTTGGCAATCGTGCCGCTAATGATGATTTTATCACCATTTTTAATGTTTCGGGTGCTGATATTTGCTTTGGGATGAATACTTCCAATTCCTGAAGTATTGATGAAAATTTTATCGCCTTTGCCTTTTTCAACTACTTTGGTGTCGCCGGTAACAACCTGTACGCCGGCCTCTTCACAGGCATTTTTAATAGAAACTAAAATTTCCCAGAACTCGTCAACTCTAAAGCCTTCTTCAATGATAAAACTGAGCGATAAATACTTTGGGGAAGCCCCGCACATAGCAAGATCATTTACGGTTCCATTTACAGCGAGTTCGCCGATATTTCCTCCCGGAAAGAAGATAGGTGAAACCAAAAAACTGTCTGTTGAAAACGCAGTTTTTCCTTCCAGATTGAAAATTGCCCCGTCGTGGCGCTCATCTAACACCGGATTGCTTAACAGATCAAAAACTCCGCTGTCTAAAAGTTTATTAGTTAAAAGTCCGCCGCTACCGTGTCCTAAAGTGATCACCTCAAAGTCGAGTTTGGGCATAGGGCATTGCAATTGCATCTTTAATGCTTTGTTTTCCATACTGAAATAGGGGTTTAAATTAGGCTTCTACCAATCCTGAATAATGATAATAGGCTGCGCAAGCACCCTCGCTACTTACCATTGGAGCTCCTAATGGATTGGTAGGTTTGCACTTTTTGCCAAACTGTGCGCATTCAAAAGGTTTTTTAAGCCCTTTCATAATTTGTCCTGAAATACAATCGGGATGTTCATTAGCTTTTTCAATATTGATGTCAAACTTCTTTGAAGCATCATAAGCAGCGTATTTATCTTTCAAAGCGTATCCACTTTCGGGGATTTCGCCTATTCCACGCCACATTTGGTGTTTTATCTCAAACACTTCTTCAATTACTTTTTGTGCATCAGGATTACCACCTTCTTTAACAATACGTGCATATTGATTTTCAACTTCCGCTCTTCCACTCTCTAACTGGCGTAAAACCATCAGAATACCCTGAAGCACGTCAAGCGGTTCAAAGCCGGTAACCACAATTGGAACTTTGTATTTCTCTGCGATAGGATAGTATTGACTATTGCCCATTATAGTACATACGTGGCCGGCAGCTAAAAATCCGTTGATCTTACTTTCTTCATCATCAATCACAGCCTTCATCGCTGGTGGTACGAGCACGTGCGAAGTAAGAATGGAGTAATTAGATACATTGCGACGCTGCGCGTGGACTACCGAAAGTGCGTTTGCAGGGGCGGTAGTTTCAAAACCTACAGCAAAAAACACCACTTCCTTATCCGGATTCTTCTCAGCGATCTGTACGGCTTCCAAAGGAGAATATAAAATACGCACATCGCCACCTTCGGCTTTTGCTTCAAGCAGATTCTTCGACGAACCGGGAACACGCAGCATATCGCCAAAAGAGCATAAGATCACATTTTTATCTAGTGCCAGATGGATTGCTTTGTCGATAAGATGCAAGGGTGTGACGCAAACGGGACAGCCGGGACCGTGAATCATCGTGACTTCTTTGGGAAGCATATCGATGATACCGTTTTTTACAAGGCTGTGTGTTTGCCCGCCACAAACTTCCATAATCGCCCAGGGTTGGGTGACCGTATTTTTGATTTCTTCCAGGTATTTTTTAGCCAATACCGGATCTCTGTATTCTGAAATATACTTCATAGCCGGTAGTTTAAGGGAGGTAATTATCTACATCGTCCAGTTCGCCCAGTTCACCCAATTCTTCCAAATATTTAAAGGATTTCTGTGCTTCCTCTTCGTCAACTTTACTAATCGCTACGCCTACGTGCACCAGCACATAGTCGCCTACTTCGGCATCTGGAAGCATCTCAAGACTAGCTTTTTTAGTAATTCCTCCAAATAAAACAGAGGCAACACGTACAGCACCGTTGTACTGAAGTTCTATACTTTTTATTTTTCCGGGTATGGCTAAACACATGGAAGTTGAGTTTTAGTTTTTGTCGATATACGTGTGATAAACAAGCTGTCCAAAGGCTATATTTTCATCGTTTACAGACAAGTTACGATTAATTTTTAATATAATTTTAAGAGTTTTTGATCGCGATTTAAGAATGCTGAGCAAGGTTGTATTTTGAAAAACGCCACCACTGCAAGCAATGGTTTTAACCTGAACTTTAAGCGCGGTTTGTACGATGATTTCGCTCAACGTATAGATAAAACTATAGGCTAATTTTTCTACGGAAACACCGGCGATTTTAGCCTTATAGATCCTTTTAATCAATTTTTGAGATGGAATTTTTTCAAGGTCTTCAGACTCCAGAAAATTGATCGGTTCATCATCAGAATATTGAGTGGCTAAAGATTCCAATAGCATTGCCGCTTCACCTTCATAAGTGGTTTTGTCGCATAGATCAAGTATACTTGCTACCGCATCAAAAAGCCTGCCTACAGATGAAGTTTTAAGCGTATTGGAATGAAGCAGCTTTTCATAAACCTGCAATTCCGTTCTAGAAAATTTCTGCTGAAGGATTTTTTCATCAGTAGAATCTAATGCAGCAAGTAAGCAAAGGCGAGGTTCCCGCGACATTTTATCTTGAGCAAGCCAATCAAAATATTCAAAATGCTTGTAGCGCGAGATTTTTCTATGCTCATAAATAAAGAATTCTCCACCCCAGATTGCACCATCATCTCCCAATCCGGTTCCATCCCAAATGACACCTAGAATTGGTTGGTCGTGTTCAATCAAGTTATGTTCGCCTAAAACACTTGCAAAATGTGCTTTGTGATGCTGAATTTCGAAATAAAGAACGCCCAAGCGAGCAGCAAGTTCTTTCCCTTCAATACTGCTTTGATAGCCGGGATGCTTATCAATTAGAATCGTTTCGGGTTTGGTGCTGAATACTTCCTGATATTGATTTAGCGTTTGTCTGAAACGTTCTAAGACCTCATAATTATCGAGATTTCCAAAGTACTGACTCACGTAGGTATACGCGTTGGGCGTAAAAGCAAAAGTACTTTTAAGGTGAGCACCCATTGCCAGGAAAACCTTGTCAAAATGCAGCTGACTAGCAAGCAAATTTGGAGCAAGACCTCTTGAGCGTCTAAAGATCAAGGTATCTTCTCCCTCAACTTTATAAACCGAATCATCCTGAGGAAAACGAATTTCAAGGTTGTGTTCCAAAAAGCCGTCTGCTACTTCCTGGAGTAGTTTATGCGCATTTTCGTTGTTGTAAATAATTGGCGAACCGTGTATGTTTCCGCTAGTTGTGATGAGGGGAAAGTCGCACGCATCTGCCAGCAATTGCAATAGGGCAGAGGAAGGGAGCATCACTCCGGTTTGTGAAAGTCCGGGAGCAATGTTTTCAAGAGATAGCTTACTCAGTTTATCGGTAGTATTTTGCAGTAAAACTACAGGAGCTACCGCAGAAGTAAGCAAATCTCTTTCTTTTGAACTGAGATCGTATTGCTGTTCAATCGCTGAAATAGAAGGGAACATCACCGCAAAAGGCTTGCTAGGTCGGCGTTTCCGCTTTCTAAGATTCTGAATTGCTTCAGCCTTGGTAGCGTCGCAACACAATAGATAACCGTTAGTATTTTTTACTGCCAGAATCTTTCCGGATTTCAATAGTTGAATAGCTTCCTTTAAAGCTTCGGTTGAATTCCTGTTAACTAAATTTTCATTAGTGGTAAATTCCAGCTGAATTCCGCAGGAAGCGCACGAGTTGGTTTGCGAATGAAAACGCCTGTCCTCCGGATTTTGATATTCTTCGAGACAGTCACTGCACATTTCAAATGAACCCATTGAAGTATGCTTGCGCTCAAAAGGAAATCGCGTGGTGATCGAATAACGCGGTCCGCAGTTGGTACAAGTTGTAAAGGCATAGTTGTGACGCCGATTTGAAGGATCTGAAATTTCAGTTCTGCAAACTGAACAAATAGCATAATCAGGTGTTAGCGGAAGCTTTAAATTAGAAGTACAGCTCAATTCAACAATTTGAAAATCTTCAAATTCTCTTCGATTTACAGCTTCAACTTGAATAGCTTCAATATGGGCAATAGCGGGCTTGCCGGTTTGAATAGCCGATACAAATGCTTTCTGCTGAGCTTGGGTAGCATTAATGAAAATCGAAACACCTTCCGTGTCATTGCAGACACTTCCTGTGAGTTTCAATTCTTGTGCGGTACGGTAAACAAACGGTCTGAAACCAACTCCCTGAACGATGCCGGTAATGTGTATGTTATAGGTTGTGGTCAACTACGGTTTTTTGTTCCTTCTTTTTTGCGATTTTATCTAGCAACCAGTCACACCATTCATCAATTCCTTCATCTTTGATTGACGAAATTGTGAGCACTTCGAGTTCGTGATTGACCTCACGCGCATCTTTGGTAACCGCTTCCACAGAAAAGGGAACGTACGGCAGCAAATCTGCTTTTGAAACCAGCATCAAATCACTGGTGAGAAACATTCTAGGGTATTTTTTAGGCTTATCGTCACCTTCAGTAGAAGCCATCAAGGTCACGCGATAATCTTCACCTAAATCAAAAGAAGCCGGGCAAACTAAGTTACCTACATTTTCTATAAAAAGCAGATCGATATCTTTTAAGTTATAATTAGGCAAAACCTGATGCACCATCTGAGCCTCGAGATGGCAGATGCCTCCGGTAACGATTTGTAGCGCCTGAATGCCCGTTTCCCGAATGCGTTCTGCATCGCGTTCAGTTTCCAAATCACCCACCATTACGGCCATCGTGATTTTATCTTTTAGCTTTTCAGCGGTTTTTTGCATTAAAGTGGTTTTACCACTCCCTGCCGATGAGGTGATATTCACGAGGAGCGTATCATTATCTGCCATCGCTTTTCTAATGATATCTGCTACATAATCATTGGCCTTTAAAAGGTTAATGTTAGTGTTCTCACACTGCACGGTCCCTCGGGCTGCTTTTGTTGATTTTTCGACACTCATAGTTTTATTTTTTTGGATTTTGTATGTTGTTTTAGTCGGCAAAAGCTACTTTGTGAATGAGCATTTCTTCGCCTTGAATAATATTTTTACTGGGTCTTTCACAGGTGTCACAAAGAAATCTATAGTTCTGCACCATTGTAGTTTCTCCACAAAAATCACATTTGATTTTAATGGGAGTACTTTCTATTGATAGTGTGACATTTTTATATTCGGGGTGCATCATTTGAGAGGCACTGTATGCGTTCTGAAGAAGTCTAGGTTCAATATTAGACAGAATGCCCACTTTAAGATGAATTTCGGTCATCTTATTGCGTTTTTCTTCATTGAATTCCATTTCCAGCGTACGCATAATGCTATTTACAATTGAAGTTTCGTGCATATCAGTTTAGGGTGATTTTTAGATTATTTAATGCGTTGAGGTGTTCTTGAGCACGCTCGATCAGGTGTTGTTCTGAAGTTAACTGCAGCACTTCGTTTGCTTTTTGCTGCATAAGGTTGAAGTGTTTCTCTTCCTCGTCCTTGTCAGCATTGTGCATTTGCCATAAAAGTTCCACTTGATTTAGAAGGGATAAACTGCGCTCAATAGGATATGCTTTAGCGGTTCTGATTTTTAAAGCATTTTCAAACAGATCAAAAGCTTTGTTGAGGTTGTTGTGAAGTTTGGCTTCCGGAAAATTGATTAATGCAGTCGCATAATTGTGACACACCATGGCAAATTCATACGGATGTTTTTCTTCGGAATAAATTTCTAAAGCCTCCTTAAATGCCGAAGCACAAAAGGCCGTCCAAATTGGTTTTTCATCAGGACTCACTGGAATTTCAGAATAGATCAAAGCCAGTTTATGCTGAATTTCTCCATATTTATCAGGCGCATTATGTTTTTTGAAAATCTTTAGTGAATCTTGAAAGGCATTAATTGCAGGTTTGTAATATTGGTGGTTTCCATTTTTTGACCAGGCGTAGAGCAGCGTAGCTTTTTTAAGGCTCGCCTCACCCATAAACTCGGTGATTTGTTCTTCTTTAAAATAATGAATAGCCTTGTTGATCAATGTATTTGCAGTCGGGTAATCACCTTTATAGCCCACTGTTTCTGCAGCATCCATAAGCAATAATCCTGCATTTATTAAAAGCGAGCGTTCTTCATAAAATGCTATACACGCATTTTGTAATTCAAAAGTCTTCTCAAGTTTTTTGCTATCATAAGGTATTTGAAGCTGATGCATCAATGCCTGCGATAGTAATTGCGCCATTGCATTTTGAGCTTCTTTTGAAATTCCTTTTTTTACATATTCAGTCGCTAAGTTTTCAGCTGCTTTAAAATTGCTCTTGTCTAATAAATAAGCGCCATAATGCTTGGCGGTGAAAGTAGCTTCTTCATCATTTTGAGCGTTTTCTAAAGCGTAAGAGTAATGTTTATCAATACTACTTTTGGGCTCAAAGTTTAGGTTACCATAATGATTTAAAATAGCAAGGTTATGTGCAATTTCAGAAGTGAAATTGAGCATTTCTTGAGTGATGGCATAGCCGTATTGTAGGCTTGTTGCGATTAATAAGTGATGGTGCAAAGACTCGGTGCTTTCACTCAACTCCAAAGCACGTTGATGATTGCCGAGTTTATAAAAAACCAAGGCCAGCAAATGTACTTGGTTGAACTCCTGCTCTGGGATGAGGTATGGAGGTTCGGTATCATTCCATTCTAAAGCTGGCTTCACAGTTTCATCAACATAAAGGAGCTTATGTGTTGGGTTTATTTCTGTAGCAGATAAGGTCACGCTCACCAATTCTGATAATTGATCTACAGAATTAATGATTGCCTCAACCTTGTCTTTAGTGCTAGTTGTCGTTAAAATGGTAAGCATTTGGGTCAATCTTTTTTGTTCCTTTTGGGTCTTTTGCAGCCGTTTGCTCCATATAATTTGCTGCGATTTGAGCTAGTTTTTCTGTACGATAGGTATTGATTTTGCGTATCAAAACCTGATTAGGGTTATTGCAGTCAATAAAAACCAATGAGACTTCCCAGCCGCTTTTGCTCTTCTCAATTCGTGATTGCACAGCAGCGTTTTTAAGCCAATCCTTATTCGGTTTTTTCTGCTTTGCCATCTGCATAAATTTTAATCAGATTGGTTTTAGTAACTAGCTCATAATCGAGTAATCGGTCGCTGGTGTCTAGATCATTATCCAGTAAAATTTCTCGTATTGCAAGGCTTCGGTCTCCTTTCAAATTACGCATTTTAAGTAAAAATTGCGCCGGTTTATGAATTTTGGTAAACCACACACTGTTTACCGGTGTAACCAGAATGCAATTTTGCGATTCTTCATAAGCTGCGTAAGCGTATTGAATTCCTTCAAAAACTTGTGCGACAAGTTCACTTTCTAAAAGAAGGTGTGAGGACTGCAAGGCTATTTTTGAATTCACAAGCTTGGTACTTCTTTCAGATCTTCAAGAATGAGATTAATCACTTTGTCACCTGCTTCTTTAGCCTCATCACTCAAGTGTGTTTCAAGCCTGGTGTTTTCAATAGCAATTAGATAAACCTGAATATCCTCAGGATACTCGTCACGCAAAATCTTTTTAGAATACGATAAAGCCTGATCCCACTTCATGCCGTGTAAGAAAACCAAAGGGTCATCCTGAGGTGCTCTTAAAACTTCTTCCGCAGGGACTTTAAAAAGGGTACCAACAGGTTCGCCTGTATTGATCGCAGCATCAACCATTATAATTTTATCGTGGCCTTTAAGACCAAATAAAACTTCAAATGCCGCGGTACCCATATCGATTATACTGAGGTCTTCTCGATCTCCTAATTGCTTATTTAAGTGTTCAATCACATACATACCGATGCCGTCATCGCTGCGTACCGGATTGCCAAATCCCATTATTGCTGTTTTCATTTTTCAATTTTTTTAGGGGGTGAAAAGGTCTGCTGGGATAGCCATAAATGGAAAGCTTTCTCAGAATTAAACTCTGAGAAAGCTTTAATTCACTGACTAATTTTACTATTAAATTTTAAATCGAGATAATTCTACGCCGGTATTTTGATCGTGTGCGTGAACCGTACAAACCAAACATGAATCGAAAGATCTGGCAACCATACCAACCTCTACCGGGTCTGAAGGATCTTCAATTTCAATACCGGTAAGCGCGCTTTCAATGGGCCCCGGGTTGCCTTCGGAATCATTTGGGCCAACATTCCAGGTAGTGGGTGCCATCACCTGATAATTCTTAATAACTCCGTCTTTTACTTCTATCCAGTGTGCAAGCGAACCACGGGCAGCTTCGGTTGCACCAAAACCTTTACCGTCTTTCTCTACGGGTTTGATGTAAAATTCTCCGTCAAGATCTATTTCACCAAGCCATTTTTCAATAAGTGTAAACAAACGAGGTGCTTCGTGCACTCGGGCTAAAACTCTAGTGAATACGCTGGCGCCACCTAATTTTTTAAAGGCATCAATAAAGAATGGATCTTTAATCTGGTGATCCAGATTGTTTGGATTACCATTCATCAGGCAGCGGGCGATAGGACCGGCTTCAACAGCGTGACCATCATAACGTGGTGCTTTAGACCAGCTGTATTGTCCGTCAAAATCTGAATCGTGCAGCGTTTGTGAAGGAGCGGGTGAGGGTAGTGGTTCATCCCAAGGGTGTAAACCGTCTTCCTGATCATTATACCAAGCATGTTTCACGTGCTCACTCACTTTTAAATGATCAAATTCGTGCCAGTTTTCTCCATCAAAAAACCCGCTGGAACTAATTAAAGCTTTGTTTCTTCCTTCTATGGTTGGCTTGTTGTAAAGGTCCTTATGTAAATAGGTACCGAAGGCTAAAAATTTACCTACACCTTTTCCGAAAGTGTCTAGGCCAAATTCGAGTCCGGCTCTAATTAAAAGTCCAAGATCACTGTTTTTGTGAGAATCACTTTCTTCCATCCACGCAAGCATGTCATCCCAAGATTTAATTTCTAGGTAACGCTCGATAGAACAACCTAACCATACGGGCTCTAACCAGTCATTTTTAAACTGGGTCATAATTGCGTGCGCACGCGTGATATCTTTCAAGGTAGGAGCACACATAACACCACCCGGAACCATATAGCTCGAGTGTGGCCATTGGCCTCCAAACAGTGCATAAACCTGAACAGGTAGTCCGCTCGCAGTTAAACCAATTTGAAAAGTTTCGCCAACATAGGCAGACCAACGTTTTACAACTTCTTGATAAAGCGGTTTGTCAGCAAATTTTTTGTTTGCCATGTCGGTGGCAAAAATGGCGTAGAACCATCTAGGAATACTTTGAATGGTTTCGGTAGCTTGACCAATTGCGCGTAGCAACAATGCATTGGGCGATAGTTCTGTGCCCCAGGCAGTATCTAATGCTGAAGAAGCACAGTAGAGGTGAGAGCCTCCGCAAATACCGCAAATACGAGGTGTAACTATAAGACCAGATTGCGGGTCCTTACCTTCCATAATTTTCTCAAAACCTCTAAACATTGCGGCTTGAGTATGAGCTCTTGTGACTTTTCCGTTATCGATGTAGACTTTTACGTCTAGATCACCTTCAACCCGTCCTACGGGAGAAATATTTAATTCTTTAACTGACATTGGGCTATGTTTTAGACTTATTTTGAGGTTTCGGTGATTTTTCTGTTTTTCGGTAATACTTTTTGGAAACCTGCTTCGATGTAGTAGGCAAGTTTAGTACGACCTTCTGGGACTTCTTTAGGGAAAACGCCCATGTATTTCATAGTTTTAAATACGCTGCCTTTTTGGAGATCATTATGAGGGAAACCAGGTTCAGTACAGCCTAAACACGGATGATTAGAGCGTGTTTTGCTCGATTGGCGATTCCATAGAATATTATTACAGCTAGCTCGAGTCATAGGTCCTCTACAACCAACTTCGTAAAACAGGCAGCCGCCACGAGTACCAAATGTTCCGTCTACTTTTTGAGCAAAATTTGTGACGTTTGTACAACCATCCTGAACAAAGTCGGTAAAAAACGTTTTCGGTCTGTGATATTCGTCAATGAGAACATCTCCAATTCTTCCTACTGATATAGCAACAAGTATTTGCGTGATCCAGTCAGGATGAGCGGGACAGCCAGGAATATTTATAACAGGAAGCCCACCTTTAGAAACATAATCAGCGCCTAAAAAACCTCCTTTTTGTTTTTTGTGGAATTGTAAACCAGTAGACTCACTTGGGTTGGGCGCAACAGCAGGAATTCCTCCCCAAGTAGCACAATCACCAATAGCGACAACATAACCGGCTACTTCAGACAATTCTTTGATCCAATCCATCATAGGGCGGTCCGCAAAAAAGTTCATAGAACCGGTGCCATTAGGGCCTTGAATCAATGAGCCCTCGTAGACTAAAACGTCCATTTGGATTTTTCCGGAGAGGATGTCTTTTAATAGATCTTGAACCTGATCGCCTATTTGCAATCCGGTTGTAGGATGCCATAAAATGTTGAGACCAAAATCGGTAATAAGTTCGACTACCGTAGGTTCTTCTGCATTGAGGAAAGACATGGTGTTGCCACTACATGCACCTCCTTGTAACCATAGAACATTTGCCATAATTAGCAGGTTTTTTGTTAGAAGTTGAACAGTTAAATTAGACTAAAAATTTTGTTAAAACAAATAATCTGTTGGTAATTTAACATTTAAAAGCCTGTGTTGGTGATTAATACGGAAGGAAAACCTAATAAAATTGAACACTTGTTAATTATTTAGATTTCGTATAAATAATATACTTGTAGGAAGTGTTCATGAAAAAAGCCTCTTGAAATAAGAGGCTTTTGAGATTAGAATGGGTTCTAAAAGACTATTCAAAACCTATTTCCTCAAGTCCTTTATGACTGATTTGAATCGCCTCAAGCGGCTCGTGGTTAAAAGTCTGGTCTTGCTCTATAAAATAGTATTGCATTCCTGATTTGTCTTTATTGGCTAAAATTTTAGCAAAATCAATGGTTCCTTCTCCAACAGGAGCAAAGCGTCCTTGGTCATCCATGTCTTTCACGTGCCATAGTTTAAAACGGCCCGGATATTTTTCAAAATATTCAACAGGATCGGCTCCGGCTTTGGTTACCCAGTACAAGTCCATTTGAAAGTTTACAAATTCTGGATCTGTATTTTCCAGCATATATTCAATAGGTACGATGCCTTCAGCATTTTCTTTGTACTCAAAATCGTGGTTGTGATAAAGTAGTTTTAAACCTTGTTCCTTACATTTTTCACCTAAAGTGGTAAGAATATCGGTTAGTTCTTTTACTGTTCCATCCATTCCCATAGTGCGTGCTTCGGCATCAAAAGTGAACATACCCATAGGAGGCACGGGCACGACAAAATATTCAAAACCTGCAGCTTTAACGTCTGCGATCATTTGATCTGCATTTTCTAAGGTTACCGATCCTTGATGTGTACTCACCGGTTTAATATCTATAGACTCTAAAAATGATTTAAAATCCTGAGGAGTCATATTGTAAAATTTTCCATCGGCATATCCTGCAGCTTCTATGTAAGCATAACCGTCATCATAAACGGTCTCTAGTGTTCCTTTAGGATCTTCACCCATTGCGTCTCTTAGCGTGTATAAAGCTAAGCCGCCAAAGTTTGTTACTTCTTCGGTTTCGGTAGTTGTAGTTACAGTTTCGTCAGTTTCAGACTTTTTCTTTTCACCACAAGAAAGTAGCAATGTGGTGCAAAATGAAAGGAGGAAAATTCTGTAAAAGAAATTAGGTATTCGGTACGTTGACATGGTTTGTGTGATTTATATGAAAAATTTTTCTGTTTAAATTAGTAAATAACCAATTTAGGCATTAAAATATGATAAATATTTAATTTTTATAAGAAGTCGATTTTTATTTGATAATTGTCAAAGCTAAGTTACATTTGCGCACCATTTTTGGGACATTAACTCAGTTGGTTTAGAGTGTCACGTCGACAACGTGGAAGTCATTGGTTCGAATCCAATATGTCCCACATAAGCTTTCAGACAAAACGGTTTGGAAGCTTTTTTGTTTTGATTATATGTTTTTGGCTAAAAATACCTTTTATCGGGTATTTTGTAGGTCAATAATCACTTGTAAATTGCTAATGTAATATAAAGAACACCATCAAGGGTGGGGCCAATTACATAAAATTCATGTTGAATTTAGATTTGAATGAGCTTATAAAGAGTTAGGGGACTTTATAGGCTCATTTTTTTTTTTTTTTTTTTTGGCATTGCTATAGTATCTACTTTTCCAGGTTTGTTCTGGATTTGTTTACTGTGCAAGATCGAGTAAGGTTTCTAACTTCATTCCGCGTGAACCTTTGATCAAGATGGTAGCATCGGCTAAAGCTTCTTGAAGGCTACCGGGAAGATTATGTTCCTTAAGCTGATTGACATCGGTAAACTTGAAAGCTGTAGTATTGGTCTTTTCAAAATGTGAGCCCAAAAGAATGAGATGATCAATATCTAATTGGGCAGCAAGATTTGCAATAAATTGATGTTCGTAGGCTGAGGTTTCTCCCAATTCAAACATATCTCCCAAGAAAGCGATCTTAGGTCCTTTACGTTCTAGACCTGCAAAATTGCGTAGTGCTGCTTCCATACTTGTAGGATTGGCATTATAGGCATCAAGTATAATTGTTTGATTTCCGTTGTTTATAATTTGTGACCTGTTGTTTTTAGGGATGTAAGCTTCTAAAGCTTCTTTTATATCTTCTGCCGAAATTTTAAAGAATGTACCTATGGTAGCTGCAGCTGCAAGATTTATGGTGTTGTATTGCCCCATTAAATTGCTGTTTACAGTAGTTTCACCAAACTGAAAATTAGCAAAAGGCTGTGCCGTGTGGTAAACAATATTTAAATCGGTTTCCTGATGCGCGCTGAAGCAAAACGTATGTGTGCTGCCTAGCTTTTCTGCCTGAATAGGATCGTCAAGGTTTAAAAAGAGTGTTCCTTTATGAGCGATAAGATAATCGTAAAGTTCGCTTTTCCCTTTGATCACTCCTTGCACGCTACCAAAGCCTTCTAAATGCGCTTTGCCAAAATTGGTGATGTAACCAAAGTCAGGAGCTGCGATCGCAGTCAAATCAGCGATTTCTCCGATGTGGTTTGCACCCATTTCAACGATACCCATTTCGGTATTTTTATTCATACTTAAAAGTGTAAGAGGTACACCTATATGATTGTTGAGGTTGCCTTGAGTTGCAGTGGTTTTGATTTTTTTTGAAAGTACACTGTTGATGAGTTCTTTTGTGGTGGTTTTACCATTGCTACCGGTTAACGCAAGCACCGGAATATCGAGATATTTCCTGTGCGCATGTGCTAAGTCTTGAAGGGTTTGAAGCACATCCTCAACTAAAATAGTCTGGTCTTTTAGGTGGTATTCTTCTTCATCAATTACGGCATAAGAAGCTCCAGATTTCAGCGCTTGTTGTGCAAAACTATTCCCATTGAAGTTGGCGCCTTTCAAAGCGAAGAATAAGGTGTTTGGTTCGATTTTTCTGGTGTCGGTGCTTATTCCGTCACTTTGGAGAAATAATGCGTGTAGATCTTGAATGCTCATAGTAGAAGTAAACAACCTTAGGACAAGTCTGTCTGCTGATAAAGGCAGGTCCATGAGGTATTGATTAAAAACGAATGTTCAATTTCGAGGCGAGCCTGGGAGTATAAAACCTTTAGGCTGTGCCAATAAAAAAACGCCCTGAGTAAATTACAAAGGGCGTTTCAATAATATGAAATATTTCTTTTAGTTACGCGGAGTTTTATTCTTTGTGGATTTTGAACCTACACGAGACATCGCATTTCTAAAGCCAATATCATCGGTTGCCATAGTTTGTGGGAGATATCTACGTTGTGCAGGATCTAACCAATACTCGCGATCTCTCCAAGAACCTCCTTTATATACACGTACTTCGTCATCAATAAGGGTTGTGCGGTCGTTCTCTTTGTCATACTCTTTGATCATCCCGTCTTCCCCTTCTCTAATACGGTTAATCGGTGAGTCATACATACGATCACTGTCACTCTCAGCGTCAGAAAAACTTTGATAATATCTCGAAGATTGTTTGTCTCCATCTCTAAAGTTTCGGTTGTCACTTTCAGAGAACTGTGTTCTTAAATAAGTTTCCTCATCATCTACAGCAACTTGGGCTATTTCTCCAGGAAGACCTCGTGCTACAATTTTACCATTTTCTAAAGTGTCGTAAACAATATCCTCAGTAGTAAGAACTTTTACGGTACCGTCTTCGGTGATTGCATTTTTAGTATAGACGTTCCCACGATAGTAGTTAAAGTCGTTGTACTCATCATCTACAATCGGTCTATAAACATCAGCAACCCATTCAGAAACGTTTCCGGCCATATCATAAAGACCATAATCGTTGGGTTCGTATGATTTAATAGGTGCGGTAATGTCTGCATTGTCATCAGACCAACCTGCGATTCCACCATAATCACCATCTCCTTGTTTGAAGTTGGCTAATTGATCGCCGCGATTTCTTCGGTTACCAGATCTTGTGTAAGCACCGTCCCAAGGATATTTTTTTCTTCCGCGGTAAACATTGTATTCTCTAAGTCCTACAAGACCTAAAGCTGCATATTCCCATTCAGCTTCAGTAGGAAGGCGGTATTTTGTAGTTGAAATGATACCGTCTTTCATCTGAACATAAATGTCTTTAGCTTCACCTGTAGAACCTGGATTGTTAGGGTTTGCTCTGGGAGTATTGTTTTTTTCACGCTGCGCTGAAGCTTTTCCTCCGCGAATTACATCATCCTGACCTCCATAGGTTAAGCTAGGAGCTTGAAGGTAGGTGTCAGTGTCAAAAGTTGATTGTGCGTCAACATTGTATTTTGCGCCTTTTTGAGTAAAACCTTCTTGTTCTAGAACATATTCGTTGTAACGGTTAGTTCTCCACGTACTGAATTCTACAGCTTGAATCCAACTCACACCTACAACAGGATAGCGGGCATAAGCAGGGTGTCTTAGATAGTTTTCGGTCATGGTTTCATTAAAACCTAAGCGGTTTCTCCATACCAATGTATCTGGCAAAGCGCCATAATAAATGTTTCTATAATTCGCTTCTTCCGGAGGGAATACGCGTTTTAAGTAGTCTAGATATTCAAGGTACATCAGATTGGTTACCTCTGTCTCATCCATATAAAATGACTGCACATGTTGTTGGGTAGGTGTGTTGTTCCAATCATGCATCACATCGTCCTGAACACGCCCCATAGTGAAGGTTCCACCTTCAATGAAGATCAAACCTGGCGCAGCTTCCTGTTCCTTGTAATCTGTATTTGCTTGAAATCCTCCGTCACGGTCATTTATACTCCATCCGGTGGCGCGGGAACTGTTTTTGTAGTCTTTGCCGTTACGGCCACAGCTCACTAAAAGCATCGTTGAAAGGCCAAAAACAAGCGTTTTAAACACAAGATTCCTATTCATATGAAAAAATTCTTAAGAAGATTTGGGACTGCAATATACTATAAAGTGCCCAAATTGCAATAAATAATTCATTTTTGCAAACGCTTAATCGTTATGATTCATTGGGGTTTACAGGGCATATAACGAAAATCAAATCCATTTAGTATAGTAATCTGATTTAAAAGGTTTATGTTAGTTTTAAGAACTGATTTGTATGAGAGCGAATTACCTTAAAATCTTTATGTTTTTGTGTGCGTTTTTGATAGTGCGCAATTCAGTTCTGAATGCTCAAGAAAAGCAGGTTGAGATCCGCTGGTCAGCGCCGGTTAATGTTGCTACTACAGAAAAACCGCTGATGGTTCCTAGTTTTGAAAAGGCACATTTTAGTTATTCGGTAAGCGAAGGTTTACGATTTGCAGATAAATGGAAGGTTTCGGCGGTATTTGATGCTTCGAGTGTTCAGCTTGGTGATGTGGTGTATGAGGCTATTTCTTCTACAGCCTTAAAAGATCTGAAGCTGGAGCTTATTCCTGATGCTCCAAATTTAATAGCAGCATTTTCAAAAATAAGAGGAGCTTCCTATTTTCAGTTTAGCATTTCGCCTATTGTAAAGAAAAACGGAACGGTAAAACGAATCACGCGTTTTTCGATTCGATATAACGCACAGCGAAAGCCAACTATCCAACAATCCCGATTACCAGGGCGTAGTAATTCTATTTTGGATTCAGGAGATTTTTATAAATTTCACATAGATACCACCGGAGTTTTTAGGTTGGATTATGAATTCTTAGAACGTTTAGGAATGGATGTTCAAAACATCAATCCGCAGCATTTGAAAATCTACGGGGATGGTGGAGCGATGCTTCCATTAAAAAATAGCGACAACACCATTTTTGATCCTCAGGAAAACGCGATAAAAGTTGTAGGTGCAGAAGATGGAAGTTTTGACCGTGAAGACTATATTCTTTTTTATGGCGAAGGCACACGGCAATTCAATGCTGAAAGCCTGACGCATGTTAACGCGTATGATAATAAGTCTTATTATTTTATTACAGCGAGTGGTGCGCCTGGATTACGCGTAGCGCCTATGGTTGAACCGGCAGGAGTTCCTGCGCGCACCATCACAACATTTAAGGATTATCAATTTCACGAGCGCGATACGTATAATCTGCTTAATTTGGGTAGGCGATGGTTTGGAGAGCGCTTTGATGTTGAAAATGAACAGCGTTTTGATTTTACATTTCCTAATCGTGTAAATAATACGCCTCTGGACATCAGAGTTTATACTGCAGCAATTTCAGAATCTCCCACTTCCTTTGGGTTAAATGTAAACGGTCAGGCGATTACGAATCTTAATATACTGCCGATTAACGAGTCGGTTCTGGCTCGAGAAGCCTTTTATGACAGTTATCGTTTTCCTGGTGCAAACCCTGCGATCAATGTTTCAGGAGATGCTATTAGTGTGGTGTTGCAATACAATAATAACGGTAATCCATCGAGCGAAGGCTATTTAGATTTTATTGCCGTTGAAGCGACACGCAGTTTAGCCGGTGTTGGAAACCAACTTTTATTTGATGGGATTACTCCTGAAATAGCAAATGAGATAGCGCGCTATGAGATTCAAAATGCTGCTGCTTTTACCGAAGTTTGGGAGATCGCGAGTCCTTCAGAGATAAGTAGTTTTCAGAATACTGAAGCTGCAGCTACCATAACTTTCAACACTGTGTTGAGTGCGACTAAAAAATATGTCGCGCTTCACCCTGAGGATTTCTACGAGCCTTCAATTGACGCCGGGAATACTTCCGTAGCAAATCAAAATATAAAAGGAACTATATTGCAGTCGGGGGGTGTTTTTACAGATGTAGATTATTTAATGATCACTCCCAATGAGCTGCGCACACAGGCTGAGCGACTGGCCCAGCACAATCGAACTTATAGAAATCTAAGTGTAAAAGTGGTTACGCTTGATGCAATCTATAACGAATTCAGTTCAGGAAAACAGGATATTGGCGCTATACGTAATTTGGTTAGGTATGTTTATGAAAACGCTTCATCATCAGAAAATAGATTAAAGTATCTCTGTTTGTTTGGAGATACCTCTTTTGATTACAAAGACCGAATTGACAATAACAATAATATTGTCCCTACCTTTAATACGTATTATAGTTTCTCGCAATCACAATCGTATATGAGTGATGATTTCTTCGGGAGTTTGGATCCTGAAGAAGGGGTGATCGAAAATAACAGTCCAGCAGGGAGTGGCGGTTCTGATCGTTTGGACATTGCTGTGGGAAGAATTCTCGCCGATACGCCATTGCTGGCCAAAACCGCAGTTGATAAAATCATTAGTTATGATGCGCGGGCTTCGTTTGGTCGCTGGCGTAACAATTTTGTGTTGGTTTCTGATGATGTTGATCAGCCTTGGGAATTTGCAGAGTTGGAGTCGACCATTGATGCTTTGGGGGATCAGATTCAGCAAGAGAAGCCCTTTATCAATGTTAAAAAGATTCACGCAGACAGTTATCAGCAACAATCTTCGGCTGGTGGGGATCGATATCCTGAGGTTAATGAGGCAATTGTAGATGCTTTAGAGTCTGGCGCTTTGGTAATGACTTACCTTGGGCACGGGGGTGAGAATACGCTTGCTTCAGAATTTATTTTTACTCGAGAAAATGCTCAGAATCTTGCAAATGGAGAGCGATTGCCGCTCATTGTTACAGTGACCTGTGAGTTTACCCGATTTGATAACCCTAATCGGGTTGCTGCCGGAGAAGAATTGTTTTGGAATGAAGCCGGAGGGGCGGTTGGTCTTGTGGCGACGACTCGCGAGATCTCGGTGCGTTTGGGTGTGATATTCAACGAGGCACTGGCGTCTAATTTGTTTTCCTTTGGAACCAACACCATCAAAAGTGTAGCTGAAAATTTGCGGGAAACCAAAAACCAGATCAATGATGATAATCGAAGAGTGATCTTTTTTATAGGTGACCCGGCGATGAAGCTGGCTTTTGCAAAACCAGATATTCGATTGACGGCGATAAACGACGTGCCTTTGTCCCAACCGGTAGACACGCTTAAAGCGCTGAGTCGTGTTAAAATGAGTGGTGAAGTTGTTGATGAAAGTGGTCAGTTGATTCCGCAATATTCGGGTACGCTTTCAGCAACGGTTTATGATAAGTACATCAATCAGCAAACCTTAGGCAATGATGGTACAACAGATGCAAATGGAAATCTTCTGATTCTTGACTTCAAGACCTTGGGTTCTATTTTATACCGCGGGCAAGCTAGCGTGACCAATGGTGTTTTTGATTTTGAATTTGTGGTTCCTAGAGATGTTGTTATTCCTTTAGGTAATGGGCGTGTGAATTTTTACAGCGTACGTGATGGTGTGCCAGAAGATCAAGCAGGAGCCAATGAGCAAATTCTTGTAGGCGGACTCAATGAAAATGCTGCTGAAGATACCGAGGGGCCGCTTATCAATCTTTATATGAATGATGAGAATTTTGTGAGTGGAGGAATTACCAATACATCGCCTACGCTTCTGGTAAAGCTAGAAGATGAAAGTGGCATCAATACAGCAGGCGGTATAGGGCACGATTTGATCGCAATTTTAGACGGAGATGAAGAAAATCCAATTATCCTGAATGACTTTTATGAGAGTGATGTAGATAATTTCAATCTGGGTCAGGCTTTGCGAACTTTACGCGATTTGGAGCCTGGTTTACATACGGTAACTGTTATTGCTTGGGATACGTATAACAATTCATCTACGGCTGATTTACAATTTGTGGTTGCGGGGGATGAAGAGCTTAAGCTTGAGCGTGTGCTTAATTACCCTAATCCTTTTGTGAATTATACCGAGTTTTGGTTTAATCATAATCGGCCTTATGAGCCGCTGGAGGTTCAGGTTCAGATTTTTACAATTTCCGGAAAGGTAGTTAAAACCATCAATCAACTGGTGACGACTACCGGATTTTTATCAAGAGAAATCACTTGGAATGGACTTGATGATTTTGGTCAGAAATTAGGAAAAGGTGTTTATGTGTATAAGATTACCGTAAAATCTACGTTAACGAACAAGAAGGTTGAAAAGTTCGAGAAATTAGTCATCCTCTAAGGTTTATCTATATATTTGTGAAAAGACCCCGTATTAATGAATAGATCATTACTTGTTTTAGGCCTTTGTTTTACAGTTCTTCAAAATTTAAAAGCTCAGGAAGTTGAAGGGCGCCCCATAACTACCGGAGTTCCTTTCTTGGCGATTGCAGCAGATGCTCGTTCCGCAGGAATGGGAGATCAAGGGGTGGCGACGCGTCCAGATGCATATTCGCAGCAGTGGAATCCTGCGAAGTATGCTTTTGTTGAGCAGCAACAGGGAGTGGGTTTTAATTACACACCTTATTTAAGTCAGATTGTTGATGATATTTTTTTAGGTCAGGTGACCTATTATAATCGAATTAATGATCGAAGCGCTTTTGCAGGAAGCATGCGTTACTTCAGTTTGGGGGATATTGAGTCTATTCAAAGCAGTAACCCGTCGCAAGCCGAATTAGAAAATCCGCTGATTTTAAGTCCGAATGAATTTACGCTCGATCTATCTTATGCCTTGCGTCTGGGAGATCGTTTTTCAATGGCTGTTGCCGGGCGCTATTTGCGTAGTAATTTGAGGCTTCAGATCAACGAAGAAGATGCTAGTGCAGCAGGATCTATCGGTGTGGACATCGCTGGTTTTTATCAGTCAGAAGAAATAAGTTATGACGATTTCAATGGGCGATGGAGAGCAGGATTCAATATTTCAAACATAGGTCCAAAAATTCGATATGATGAGGCAGGTCAAGAAAACTTCATTCCTACCAACCTGCGTCTGGGAGGTGGTTTTGATTTTATTCTTGATGCGTTTAATGTCATAGGTGTAGGTCTGGAATTCAATAAGTTGCTTGTGCCATCCCCGCAAGATTTTAATAATGATGGGGTGATCGATGGTTCTGATGCAGAAGCCTATCAGGCGATTGGCTTTTTTGAAGGAATGTTTCAATCTTTTGGAGATGCACCTAACGGAATAAGCGAAGAAATTAAAGAAGTCACCTGGTCTTTAGGTGCAGAGTATAAATATGACGATGCGTTTGCTCTGCGTGCAGGATATTTTAATGAAAGTGATTTAAAAGGTGCACGTAAGTTCGCTACACTTGGTTTAGGATTCAAATATTCAGCAATAGATATCGACGTTTCTTATTTGTTCTCTACAACTCAAGTACGTAATCCGTTAGAAAACACGCTTCGTTTTGGGATTACCTTCAGCTTTGGTAATGAGTATGTGGAATACTAAATTTTAGTATGAAAAAAATTAAAATAGAAGCTGAACTTGAGGTTTATGAAGACTTTTCAGAATTACCTCAAGATATTCAGCAGCTTATGAAAGAAGCTTTTATGGCGCGAGATTCAGCTTATGCACCTTATTCAGAATTTCACGTGGGGGCTGCTTTGTTGCTTTCTAATGGTGAGGTTGTAAAGGGAAGCAATCAAGAAAACGCTGCTTATCCTTCTGGCCTTTGTGCAGAGCGCACTGCGATTTATTATGCAGGAGCCAATTTTCCCGATGAGAAACTTGAGGTTATGGCGATCTCCGCGACAGGAAAGCGCAAGCCTTCTACGACACCAATACCACCCTGTGGTGCGTGTCGCCAAGCTATAGCTGAGTATGAAGTAAAGCAAAAACAGCCGGTAGTGATTTATTTTATGGGCGCTAGCGGTAAGGTTTTTAAAAGCGATTCGCTCAGCAATTTGTTGCCGTTTATTTTCACACAAGAATATCTGTAAAATAGAGCGCTAGCTAGCGCTTAAATCCCCTGCGGATTCCCTTCAATTTTTTCTTCAAAGATTTTCACGCTTCGTCCCGAATATACTATTTTTGTTCTCCGTCTTTTTAGGCGAAACGATTATGCCGAGTAAAAATCTTGGTAGGTTTAACAAAATGATGATTTGAAGAGGTTTCTCAAATCGTTGATAAAACTCACAGCGTGAGTAAAGTGTATAGATAAATCTATAATTTAATGAAAGAAATCACAAAAGAGGTATACCTAAACTGGTATGAGGAGATGTCCTTCTGGCGCAAGTTTGAAGATAAACTGGCACAAGTTTATATTCAGCAAAAGGTGCGAGGATTTTTGCATTTGTATAATGGTCAAGAGGCAATACTCGCTGGTGCCCTTCACGCAATGGATCTTACAAAAGATAAGATGATTACGGCTTACCGTAACCACGTGCAGCCTATAGGTATGGGAGAAGATCCTAAACGTGTTATGGCTGAACTCTACGGAAAGAAGACGGGTACTTCTATGGGATTAGGTGGTTCTATGCACATCTTTTCTAAAGAACATCGTTTTTATGGAGGTCACGGTATTGTAGGGGGTCAGATTCCTCTAGGAGCCGGTCTTGCCTTTGGTGATAAATATTTTAAGCGTGATGCGGTAACCTTAACCTTTTTTGGAGACGGTGCTGCACGTCAAGGTTCGTTACACGAGACGTTTAACATGGCGATGAACTGGAAACTTCCGGTGGTCTTTTGCGTTGAGAACAACGGTTATGCGATGGGAACTTCAGTGAAGCGTACGGCAAACCACGAGGATATCTGGAAACTTGGTCTTGGTTATGAAATGCCTTGCGGACCGGTAGATGCGATGAATCCTGTAGCTGTGGCAGAAGCTTTTGATGAAGCAATCGCTAGAGCACGTCGTGGAGATGGGCCAACATTTTTAGAATTGAAAACCTATCGTTACAGAGGACACTCAATGAGTGATGCTCAAAAGTATAGAACAAAAGATGAGGTAGCAGAATATCAAAAGATCGATCCTATCACACAAGTGAAGGATATCTTGTTGGAGAAAAAATTTGCTACAGAAGAAGAATTAAAGGCAATTGATAAGCGTGTTAAAAAGCGTGTTGCCGAGTGTGAGAAATTTGCTGAAGAAAGTGACTTCCCTGAGAAAGAAGTTATGTATGATGTAGTTTACGAGCAGGAAGATTATCCATTTTTAGCACATAAACCAGAATAATATTATGGCAGAAGTAATTAAGATGCCCCGCCTTAGTGATACAATGGAAGAAGGAACCGTTGCATCTTGGCTAAAGAAAAAAGGTGATAAAGTAGAAGAAGGAGATATCCTTGCAGAGATTGAAACGGACAAAGCGACGATGGAGTTCGAATCATTCTATGAGGGAACGCTACTACATATAGGAATCGAGGAAGGCGAGACAGCAAACGTTGATGCACTGCTTGCTATAATCGGTGAAGAAGGAGAAGATATTTCTGGTTTGATCGATGGAAGCGCAGACGCGGGATCTGATGCTGAAGAAGAGACTTCAGAGGAAGATAGCGCAGAAGATGCTGAAGCTTCAAGTGAAGAAGAAAGCGATGATGCTGCTGAAGAAGAAACTTCTGATGATGCGGGTTCAGAAATTCCTGAAGGTGTTGAGGTGGTTACTATGCCACGTCTTAGCGACACTATGGAAGAAGGAACTGTTGCTTCTTGGTTAAAAAAGGAAGGTGACAGCGTTGACGAAGGAGATATTCTCGCAGAAATAGAAACCGATAAAGCGACTATGGAATTCGAGTCGTTTTATAAAGGAACTTTACTTCATATCGGTATTCAAGAAGGAGAAACTGCAAAAGTTGATTCACTGCTTGCAATCATCGGTGAAGAAGGAACTGATGTTTCTGGTGTAATTAGCAATTTCAAATCTGGAGGAGCTAAGAAAGAAGCGCCGAAGAAAGAAGAAAAGCCTAAAAAAGAGGCTCCGAAAAAAGAAGAAGCTAAGAAAGAAGCTCCTAAAAAGGAGGCGCCTAAAAAAGAAGAATCAAAACCGGCAAAAAACATTTCATCTAGTGACGGTCGTATTTTTGCTTCGCCATTGGCTAAAAAACTAGCTGAGGAAAAGGGTATTGATCTGGCAAAAGTTCCGGGAAGTGGAGAGAACGGTCGCGTAGTACGCAAAGATATTGAGAACTATACTCCGGCAGCTTCGGGAGCAGGTGTGCAGCAATTTGTTGCAACAGGTGAAGAAAGCTATGAGGATGTAAATAATTCTCAAATGCGTAAGGCGATTGCCAAGTCTCTTGGTAAATCAAAATTCACCGCGCCGCATTACTACTTGAACGTAGAGTTTGATATGGAAAACATGATTGCTTTCCGCAGTCAGTTTAACCAGCTTCCGGATACTAAAGTGTCATATAACGATATGATTATTAAAGCGGTTTCTATCGCTTTAAAACAGCATCCTCAAGTAAACTCGCAATGGTTTGACGATAAGATGCGTTTAAATAATCACGTGCATATTGGTGTGGCAGTTGCTGTGCCAGACGGACTTGTAGTTCCTGTTGTTGAATTTGCAAATGAGAAGTCTTTACAGCAAATCAATGCTGAAGTAAAAGAGCTTGCAGGTAAAGCACGTAACAAAAAACTAAAGCCGGAAGAAATGCAAGGAAGTACCTTTACCATTTCTAACCTGGGAATGTTTGGTATTACAAACTTTACTTCGATCATCAATCAGCCTAACTCAGCGATCTTATCAGTAGGATCGATCATTGAGAAGCCGGTGGTGAAAGATGGTAAAATTGTAGTTGGTAACACAATGACCTTGTCTATGGCTTGTGATCACCGTACTATTGATGGTGCCACAGGTGCTCAGTTTTTACAAACATTGAAAACCTATATCGAGAATCCGGTATTGATGTTGGCTTAATTTAAGCAGCATTTTAAAAATAGATAACTTAAAAACCCATCAACATTTGATGGGTTTTTTTATATTGAACGTATGAAAAGAATTTTTTTAAGTCTGGTATATTGTACAGTATTGGCCTGCGGAAGCACTGCTGATGTACGTCAAGTTGATGCAGGAGCTGCCGCAGAAGCTTCAGAAGGTTATACGGTCTCAAATGAGCCGGCAGAAACCATCAAATCAACGGTAGCGCCTGATCCTGCTTCGGTTGCATTTCAAAAGCACGTTGACGCTTCGGCTATCAAACGACATATCGAATTTTTAGCTTCTGACGCCCTTGCCGGTAGAAAAACAGGCACAGATGGCATAGAAGAGGCAGCGACCTATATTATTAAAGAATTTCAGCAAGCTGGTGTAAAGCCTTACTTCACTTCGTATAGGGATAAGTTTGATGCAAAAGGTGTCGACGGTTACAATGTGGTTGGGATGCTTGAAGGAACTGATGCTGACTTGAAAAAGGAATTTATTGTGATCGGTGCACATTATGATCACATTGGTACGGCGAATGCTGACGGTGAAGACACTATTGCCAATGGAGCTAATGATAATGCTTCAGGAACTTCAGCTGTTATAGAATTGGCTAAGTATTTTGCTAAGGCAAAAACCAATAAGCGTAGTATTATCTTTGCGCTTTTTTCTGCGGAAGAACTGGGGCTGTTAGGATCAGCACATTTGGCTGAACGTCTTAAAACGACGAGCATCAATCCGTATGTAATGTTCAACATAGAAATGATAGGTGTGCCAATGACCGATAAGGATTATACAGTTTACCTCACCGGATATGAGAATAGCAATATGGCCCAAAAATTTAATGGGTATGCAGGGGCCAAAGTAATGGGTTTTCTGCCGCAGGCAAAACAATTCAATCTGTTTAAGCGTAGCGATAATTATGCATTTTATGCGCAATTTAAAATTCCGGCGCAGACGGTTTCAACCTTCGATTTTACCAATTTTGACCATTATCATAAAGTAGGTGATGAGGCAGCTGCTATGAATTTTGATCACGTTGCTGAGGTGGTGAATCAGCTGATTCCGGGAGTAGAAGGAATGACCAACAGTGTGACTCACGAAATACTTTGGAATGAGTAAGAATATAATAATCACAGGAACAAGTAGAGGGATTGGTTTTGAAATGGCCAAGCAATTTGCTGCCGAAGGACATCAGGTTTTAGCTTTGTCGCGCAACGAAAAGCCGTTGAAAGAATTAGGAGTCGACAATATTCATTCCGTTTCATTTGATATCACTAAGGCTGAAGATTTAAATAAAATATCGGCTTTTGTTAAGGCTGAATGGGAAGGCGTTGTAGATATTTTAATACACAATGCCGGTGCATTGGTCAATAAGCCTTTTGAGGAGCTTTCTCAAGCAGATTTTGAACAAGTATATGCCGTAAATGTATTTGGTGTAGCGACTTTAACTCAGGCTATATTACCCTTTATGAAGCCAGGTGGTCACGTGGTTACTGTGAGTAGTATGGGAGGCATTCAAGGCAGCGTGAAATTTGCAGGGCTAGCTGCGTACAGTTCGAGTAAAGGTGCTGTGATCACTTTAAGCGAATTGCTTGCTGAAGAGTATAAAGAACAAGGAATTGCCTTTAATGTTTTGGCGTTGGGAGCTGTGCAGACCGAAATGCTAGAAGAAGCTTTTCCTGGATACCAAGCACCACTTTCGGCTGAAGAAATGGCGGCATATATTAAGAATTTTGCGTTGACAGCAAACAAATTTTATAACGGAAAAGTTTTGCAGGTTTCGGCGTCTACGCCATAAACGATGAAGAATATCTTAGGCAAATACATACCAGAGCAAGCGGTTGACCCTGTTTTTGAGTTGATCAAAAATTTTGGCGTTCATCTAAAGATCGTAGATGAACGTGTCACGCGTCACGGAGATTATAGAAGGTTGCCTGGTGGCGGACATCAAATCACGGTGAATACCAATTTGAATTCCTATCGTTTTTTGATAACCTTAATTCATGAGATCGCTCATTTAGTAGCCTTCGTGAAATTTGGTAACCGAATAAAGCCGCACGGTAAAGAATGGAAATATACCTTTCAAAATTTAATGCTGCCATTTATTAGGCCCGAGATCTTTCCGAAGCAACTCTTACCGGTTATCGCCAATCATTTTAAAAACCCTAAAGCGAGTAGCGATACCGATGCGCAATTATCATTAGCGCTTAAGCAATTTGACCCACCCAACGATAAAAGCTATATATTTGAAATTCCGCGGGGTAGTCTTTTTAAATTATATAACGGAAAGGTTTTTCAAAAAGGAGAACGTAGAATCAAACGTTATGAATGTGTAGAGACCGCCACCGGTAAAGTTTATTTATTTCAACCTAACGCAGAGGTCGAACTTTTAACTTAACAACACCAGATGACAAACAAAAACTATTATGCAATTATTATGGCCGGGGGAGTTGGTTCCCGATTTTGGCCACTGAGTAAAGCAAGTTATCCTAAGCAGTTTCACGATATTTTAGGAGCAGGAGAGACTTTAATACAACGTACTTTTGGACGTTTGTCTCAAACCGTGCCTTCAGACAATGTTCTGGTGTTGACGAATGAGAACTATAAAGGGCTGGTGAACGAGCAGTTGCCTAAGGTTAAAGATGAAAATATTGTCTTAGAGCCCGCAATGCGTAATACAGCTCCGTGTATTTTATTGGCGGCTTTAAAAATTTACAAGGCGAATCCCGATGGGGTAATGATCGTTGCTCCCAGTGATCATTGGATCGAAGATGAGCAGGCTTTTTTAGCAGATTTAAACACCGCGTTTGAAGCTTGTGCTGCTGATGATTCTGAAGAAAAATTGTTGGTTACTTTGGGTATCGAACCAACCTTCCCGCATACGGGTTATGGGTATATTCAATATACAGCCGGAGACGACGCTGTAAAAGGAGTTAAGGCTTTTAAAGAGAAGCCCGATTATGAAACTGCAAAGCAATTTTTAGCAGAAGGGAATTATTCTTGGAATGCCGGTATCTTCATTTGGAGTGCCAGAGCTATTATCGAAGCTTTCGAAAAATACCTTCCGGAGATGTATGCCTTATTTAATTCTGGTTTTGAGGCGCTAAATTCAGATGCAGAACAGCAATTTATTGTTGATAATTACGCTAAAGCCGAGAACATCAGTATCGATTATGGTATTCTTGAAAAAAGCGGTCACGTTGGGGTAATTCCTGCAACATTTGACTGGAGTGATCTGGGCGCTTGGGGTGCCTTATATGACAACTTAGAGAAGGATACTGAAGACAATGTGGTTGTAAATGCCAAAACAGTAATACGCGATTCAGAAGGTAATCTCATTCGTTCTGAAAAAGGAAAAGTTGTTGTTGTGGAAGGTTTAAAAGATTATATCGTAGTAGATAGTGATGCCGTTTTGGTGATTATGCCAAAGGCTAAAGAGCAAGATGTGAAAATTATACGTGCTGAAGTTGAAAAGAAGTTTGGGTCAGATCTCGTTTAAGCGTGAATGGAAGAGCAAAATAAGATAGTGCAGGACGAGAAAGTTTCGAATGAAGCAGTCAAGAGAGATGCAAAAACGCTTTGGTATAGTGTGCGTACTTTTTTGTCTGAATTACTTGATATACGTAGCGATACCGATCGGGATTCGACAATAGAAGCTGTTAAAAAGGATATTTCATTTAAAGGGCATAATGCCTGGATTTTGATCTTTTCCATATTTGTTGCGTCTATAGGTTTGAACGTAAGCAGTACTGCGGTAGTAATTGGGGCGATGCTTATTTCTCCGCTTATGGGACCTATCGTGGGCATGGGACTTTCTCTTGCGATTAATGATATCGAAACGCTCAAACGCTCTTTGATCAACTTGGCGGTGATGATCGTGCTCAGCGTACTTACGGCAACACTTTATTTTGCTGTTTCCCCTATTTCTGAGTTGACTCCGGAACTCGAAGCCCGAACGTATCCAACCATTTTAGATGTTTTGGTGGCTATTTTTGGTGGTTTGGCACTCATTGTGGCTAAAACCAAAAAAGGGACTATCGCCAGTGTGATTTTTGGTGTGGCCATCGCCACGGCTTTAATGCCTCCATTATGTACCGTAGGCTACGGACTAGCAATGGGAGAATGGCAGTACTATGCAGGAGCTTTTTATCTCTTTTCGATCAATGCGGTGTTTATTGCACTTTCGACATTTTTGGTAGCTAAATTTTTACGCTTCCCGATGGTGAAGTATGCCAATTCAAAACGCAGAAGGTTTGTCACTCAGATGGCTTCGTTGATCGCATTGGTTGTGATGATTCCCAGTCTCTATTTGTTTTACATACTTTACAAAGAGCAGGTGTTTACTTCTGCTACCAAAGATTATGTGACTCGGGTGATCCGCTATGAAGGTGCTGAAGTGGTGAAGTTTTCACAAGATTATAAAGCCAAGCGTATCGATGTGTATCTCATCGGGGCATTAGTGCCAAAGGCTAAAATTCAGGAGTGGTACAATCAGTTGACAGAGGAGGTTTCTTTAGCAGATGTAAGTCTTAAAATACATCAGGGTTCTGATCAATCATCCCAAATGGCAGAGCAGCTTTCAAGCGCTGTAAAGTCGGGTATTCTTGAAGATCTCTATGTCAATAACCAGCAGGCATTGGCAGATAAGAATTCGCAAATTCAGTTGCTGGAAGATGAGATCAACAGGCTTAAAGCTTCGGCTTTGCCTTTTCAAAGCTTGAGTGAAGAGGTGCACATTAATTATGAGAACATTGCACGTTTTGGTTTTTCGAATACAATAAATACCAATTTTGAAGAAGCAGATACTATTCCCACATTTCTCATAGAATGGAAGCCGTCACTTTCAGAAAATGCTAAGCGTAGAGAAGAGTTGAAACTGCGCGCTTGGTTAAAAGTTAAGTACGATCTAGATACACTCTCTATAGCGCGCTATTGATTTTCTTTAATAACCGCTTCACGTACTTTTTTAAACAAGTCTGAAGAATATACAAAGTTCGTCACGTCATCATTATCGGCCTTAAAGATGGTTTCTTTAGAACCTTCCCAGGCCAGATGTCCTTTTTGTAGAAAAACAATCTTTTCGCCAATTTCCATCACCGAGTTCATGTCGTGCGTATTGATGATGGTCGTGATCTCATACTCGTGCGTGATCTCTTGAATGAGGTTGTCAATGAGTGTCGCAGTGCGCGGATCTAAACCAGAGTTTGGTTCATCACAAAACAAATACTTTGGGTTGTTTACAATGGCGCGCGCAATCGCAACACGCTTTTGCATTCCTCCTGAAATTTCTGACGGAAGCTTATTGTTAGCATTGATTAAGTTTACCCGTTTTATCACTTCATTTGCACGTTCCTGGCGTTCTGCTTTACGTTGTTTGGTAAACATCTTTAACGGAAACATAATATTTTCTTCAACCGTCATCGAGTCAAACAGAGCACTGCCTTGAAAAACCATTCCCATTTGCTCGCGTAACGTACGTTGCTTTTCTGAAGATAATTCAGAATAGGCTTCACCATCATAAAGTATTTTACCTTCCGTAGGTCTGAAGAGCCCTAAAAGACATTTTAAAAATACGGTTTTACCAGAACCACTCTGACCAATGATCAAATTGGTCTTTCCTTTGTCAAATGTGGTAGAGATTCCTTTTAAGACCAATTCATCTCCGCCAAATCCTTTCTTTAATTCTTTAACTTCGATCATTAGCTTAGGAGTAATTGGGTGATTAGATAATTTGAAAGAATGATGAATACACTCGTCCATACAAAAGATGTGGTACTTGCTTTACCTACTTCGAGCGCGCCACCTTTCATGTAATATCCAAAATACGATGGGATAGTAGCCAATAGAATTGCAAAAACAAAAGTTTTTATAAAGGCATACACAAGCTGAAAGGGAACAAAATCTTCCTGTAAACCTTGAATAAATTGATCTCCGGTAGCAAAACCACCTAAAACTGCCGCGGTGTAACCACCTAGAATACCCAAAAACATAGCGATTGCAATCACAAACGGATAAAATAACATCGCGACTATTTTAGGGAAAACCAGATAATTGAGGGAGTTGATCCCCATAACTTCTAATGCATCAATCTGCTCAGTAACACGCATCGTACCTATGCTCGAGGTGATAAAAGAACCCACTTTACCTGCCATAATGATAGAAATGAATGTAGGAGCAAATTCTAAGATTATAGATTGTCTTGATGCAAAACCTATGAGTGATTTAGGAAGAATAGGGTTGTCCATATTCAGTGCGGTTTGAATCGCAACCACACCGCCCACAAAAAAGGAGATGAAACACACAATACCCAAAGAGCCTATGATAAGGTCGTCGATCTCTTTAAGAACTAAATTACGTAGAACAGATGTTTTGGTGGGCTTGATAAAAACACCCTTAAGCATCATAAAATAAAGACCTATCTCTTTCAGGTATCCCATAGTTATTTTTTCAGGTCTAAAAATAGCAAAAATAGGCGGGATGCATATTTAAGATTAACTTAAACTTACATCTTGCCTCTTATGCTTTAGCTTTGTGTGTCTAAAAATTTAACTAATGAATTTATTACCCTTAAAGTCGCTGGCGCTTGGTTTTGTCGCTTTAGCCGGTACTGTATCATTTGCTCAAGAAGCTTCGCAAAAGCCTAAACTTGTTGTAGGTATTGTGGTTGACCAAATGCGCTACGACTATCTTACACGATTTGAAAATCAATACGGAGAAGACGGATTTAAACGCCTCCAGAATGAAGGCTTTGATTGCCGAAACAATCACTATAATTATATGCCCACCAAAACGGCACCCGGGCATACTTCGATTTACACAGGAACTACTCCGCAAAATCATGGGATCATTTCAAACAGTTGGTACAATAAATTTGAGAAAAAGGATGTGTATTGTGCCGAAGATACCACTGTAGCTTCTGTTGGGACAACCGATGTTGGTCCCGGACAAATGTCTCCACGACGTATGCGCACTTCTACGATCACAGATCAAAACAGATTGCACACTCAAATGCGCGGAAAAACCATCGGGATTTCGATTAAAGATCGTGGTGCGATTCTTCCGGCAGGGCACACTGCAAATGGCGCCTATTGGTTTCAGGGAGGAGACGAAGGCGTTTTTATCACCAGCACCTATTATATGGATGAATTGCCAAAATGGGTGAAAGATTTTAATAAGAAAAAGCCGGCTAAGGCTTATATGAAGGATTGGGATACCTATAAACCAATCAAAACTTATATAGAAAGTGGTGAAGATCTTAATGTTTATGAAGGAGGTTTCAGAGGAAAAGAAACAGCAACATTTCCTTATGACTTAAAGAAATTAGGAAAAGAGAATGGCGGTTACAGTATTTTGAAAACAACGCCTTACGGAAACTCGATCACTACAGATTTTGCACTTGCTGCTTTAGACGGTGAAGATCTTGGTCAGGATGCGGATACCGATTTTCTTGCAGTAAGTTACAGCTGTACCGATTATGTTGGACACAATTTTGGAGTAAACTCTAAAGAGGTTGAAGATACCTATGTGCGTCTGGATCTTGAGATCGCAAGACTCTTAGAGGCATTAGATAAAAAAGTAGGTAAAGGAAATTACTCTGTGTTTTTGACTGCTGATCACGCAGCGGTTCACGTTCCTTCTTTTTTAAGTGATAAAAAGATTCCTTCTGGCTATTTTGATATGCGCAGTTTTAGAAAGGAATTAGACGCGTTTATTCAGCAGAAATATGGACGTGATGATTTGATCGAAGATATTTCTAACGATCAGGTGTTTTTTAGATATACCGTGCTGGCCGATGAAAGTATCGACGCCGAAGCTTTACAGAAAGACATCAAGCATTTTGCACTTCAGTATAAAAATATCAGCAAAGTTTTTACACGCGCTCAAATGGAGCAAGGCTCTTATGACAGTGGCGTGGCTGCTTTGGTTCAAAAAGGTTTTGATCAAGAACGTAGTGGTGATGTGTTCTTTATTCTTGATCCGGGCTATTTGACCGGTGGTCCTACAGGTTCTTCTCATGGAACACCGTACAGTTATGACACCCATGTGCCTCTGTTATTCTATGGAAACGGAATTAAAAATGGTCATACATTTGAGCAAACGGTAATCACCGACATCGCTCCAACGGTTGCAGCGCTTTTAGGAATTCAAGATCCTAACGGCACCACCGGAACGGTGATTTCTGAAGTTTTAGAGTAATTTCTCCCTGATTTTTTTCCAGCGGAGCTTTCTTATAAAAGCACCTTCTTCTTGGGTAACCAAATACGGAAGGTGTTTTTTTTGTGCCTTAAAATAGCCTCTGAGGTAGTCTTTAAAGAGCTTGAAGCTTTTCTTTCTAAAAGCCAGTTTGCCTGAAGCGATTGCAGTTAGCGCAAGCCCATAACGCATTCCGTAGAAGGCCTCGCCTTGCTTGTATTTTGCTTTTGAAGAATAGGTGTGTCCTGTAGGTTTTAGATGTTTTACGTGCAGCGCTTCATTGGTAGCAACTGCCCAGCCGTGATATTGCGCCAGCAATTCATCTAAGGTATCCCAGCCCATCGCTGTTTTGAGTCCGCCAATGGCTTCAAAACAGGCTTTTCTGTAACTTTTAAGCGCGCCGCGTATGTGATCTTTATTGGTGAGGTTCTCGAGTTCCCAAGAGCCGTTGCGTTCTACATAGCAAAAACCACCGTACATCCCCAGATTTGGATTTTGTTCAAAAGACTTAACAACGGTTTCTAAATAGTTTTCAGGAAAAATTAAATCTGCATCGAATTTGCACAAAATGTCATAATCAGCATCTAGGCGCTCCAAACCGTAATTAAATGCCTGCACGACTTTGCTTCCCGGTAAATGTGCAGCTTCAGAAGATTTCTGTATCAGTTGAATGGAAGGATTCTTTTCGGCATACTCAAGAACTACGTTGGGAGTTTCATCGGTGCTTCCATCATCAACAATGATTATTTTTTCTGCCGAAAAACTTTGAGCTAGAAGCGAGTCTAAGGTTTTGCCGATTAGTGCAGCCTCGTTATACGCCGGTATGATGATTACTAGTTTCATTTTCGCTCTGCGTAAATAAGGTAATAGCGCGGGGTAAAAAGTCGAAGTAAAGGTCTAAAACCTATTTTCTTTACCGGATGTGTGAATTTTTCCCGCTTCTTGATTTCCCAACCAGACTTCTCTAAAAGCCAGTCAAACTGCCAATCTTCAAACTCGTGATAATGACGATCCCAAGCGTCGGTTTTACTTTGGTAGGCCGGCGAAAACCACAATTTAAGCGGAATACTCGCCACAAGCTTATCGGCTTCAATGTCTTTTAAAACGTTAAAAGGCGCTAGTAGATGCTCAAAGATTTCAAAGGCTGTGACAGCATCAGCAGTTGTGTTTTTTACAGCAGTGGTGTCAAGATCCAGATCTTCTCCAGAGGTGTTTTGAACCGAATATCCTTCAGCCTTCATAATTTCAGAAAAAGGATTTTCAACTCCCAAATCAAGAATTTTTGCTTCTTTGGGCAGCACTTCATTTAAGAAGCGCGCGGTAATTGCGTAGCGTTTATTGGGAAAAGTTTTTTCGTACACCGGTTTTTAGTTTACTTGATAAAGCAGCAAATGTAACAGATTAGGTTGATTTATAATGAAGGTATAAATCTTCATGATGTTGCTATTGGCTAAAATAATTTTACTTTTAAACTGCTATTTAGAATTACGTAAATTTGCGGCTTGTTATTTAACTGACTTACCAATTATGGCAAACCACCAACTCGATCCCCAAAAATGGGTGGATAAATACTCAGATTACCTCTACAATTACACGATTGTAAAGGTGAACGATAAGGAGGTGGCCGAAGATATAATTTCAGAAACCTTTTTAGCAGGTTTAAAGTCGATGAAAAATTTTAAAGGAGAAGCCAGCGAGCGTACGTGGCTGATTTCTATTTTAAAACGTAAAATAATTGACTATTATCGCAAAATAAATTCTAACAAGGGTAAGGCTGAGGTTCGTATGAACTATTCAAACGATGAAGAAGCAGGAGACTGGTTAGAAGAGCGTGTTGCAGATCCTTTTGATCGTACCGCTGAAGATGATCTTGAAAATACCGAATTGGGTGTTGCGATCTATGCGTGTCTGGGCAAGTTGCCAGAAAAACAGGCAGCTATCTTTAGGAAAAAAACGATAGAAGGCCAGGATACTGAAACTATTTGTAAAGAATTTGATATTACGCCGTCTAATTTGTGGGTGATCATTCACAGAGCCCGTACGGCGCTAGCAAGCTGTCTTGAAGAAAATTGGTTATAAAAGATGAAACTATTTGTAGATTGTAAAAAAGCAGGACACTTATGTGACAAAGGTCAATATGAGGATGCTTCTTTTTTTGAAAAGCTTAGCGTGCGCATGCATGTGATGATGTGCAAGCAATGCGCCAAGTACTCAGAGCGCAACGCAAAGCTTACCAAACTTTTGAAAGATTCTAAGTGTAAGCAAATGCCAGAAGAATGCAAGAAGCGCATACGTGAAGAGTTAGCACGTGAGCTTGCTAAAAAGCCAGAATAAAAATTGCCCATAAAATCGGGATTCCTTCCACAAAGAACGAAGCATAATAAGAAGATTGCTTCGTACTCGATTTTAGTATTGCAAAGGCTGTGATCAATAAAATACAGTACTGTATGATGCTGTAAGCAGAAAGGATTTCAGTTTTTAAAACTTCCAGAATAACACACCCTAAGACCATTAAAAAACCAAATAGCTTGGTTTTTTTTATGCCTAATACTTGCGGCAAAGTTCCTAAAGCAGTCGAATCATAAGTAAGATCGCGTATCTCAAATGGGATGATCAAAGCCAGAACCAGCATAAAACGCTGTGCAAGCATCAGGTAGAATTCTGTTGTAAAGGCGGAGGCATCATACACTACCGGTAGATATACCGAAACACCGGCCCATACTGCGGCAATGATGAAGATCTTTATCGTAGGGACGGTTCTTAAGTTGGTGTTATTCGGTAAAAAAGGGACTGCATAAAGTGCTGTCAAGAGAGCCAGCGGAGCGCAGAAAAGCCAAAATTCAAATTCAAATTTGAAAGCAAAATAGGCTAAGATTAAAATGCAAACGAATGAAAATAGTTGAATCACCTTAAGCCTGTTAGTGAGGTTGCGATGATGTAATCCTGCTACCGAAGCATATTTAACAAAGTTGTAGCCGGTAATTGTACCTAAAAAAATAAATGAATTGAAGTTAAAATCGAGTGATAGCTCAAGTTCTTTTTGGGTTACAAAAACAAGGGAAAGCACAGCAAAAGCCACGTGAATACTGCTGTTGATGTAAAAATCAAAAAGCCCCTTAAGGTGTTTCATCAGGTAAAGATAGGGTATGTGTTAATAAGTGCTTTAAGTGGTTAAAAAAGTAGTAGGTATATCGATGAAAATATATATCTGAAATTGTACTTTTGCGCCATTCTAAACACACATAAATTGCATATGAGAACAGATGTTTTTTCACTAAGACACATTGGTCCAAGACCTGAGGAGAAAGAGGAGATGTTAAAAGCGATCGGGGCAGAAACTATAGATCAATTGATCTATGAGACCTTACCTGATGGAATTAAGCTGAAGAAAGCTCTTGATCTTGAGCCTGCTTTAAGCGAGTATGAGTATGCGACGCATATTAATGCTTTGGCAAACAAAAACAAACTGTTTAAAACCTACATTGGTTTAGGATACCACGAGTCTAAAATCCCTGCGGTAATTCAGCGTAATATTTTAGAGAATCCGGGTTGGTATACAGCGTACACGCCGTATCAAGCGGAGATCGCTCAAGGTCGTCTTGAAGCTTTATTGAACTTCCAGACGATGATAAGTGATCTAACCGGGATGGAACTTGCTAATGCCTCATTACTTGATGAGTCTACAGCGGCCGCAGAGGCGATGACGCTTCTCGCAGCAGTTCGCAGTCGAGCACAGAAAAAGAACGATGTGGTTAAATTCTTTGTTGACAAAGAAGTATTGCCACAAACCTTGTCTGTATTAGAGACACGAGCGCTTCCGGTAGGTGTAGAGTTGGTAATAGGAAATCCGCAAGAATTTGACTTTAGTTCAGATTTCTTTGGAGCTTTATTGCAATACCCTTCAGCATCAGGTGAAGTTCACGACTATGCCGGATTTATTGCTAAAGCGAAAGAAGCAGACATTAAAGTTGCTGTAGCGGCAGATATTATGAGCTTGGTGCTTTTAGAATCACCAGGGCATTTAGGAGCAGATGTTGTAGTGGGAACTACCCAGCGTTTCGGAATTCCGTTAGGATACGGTGGGCCGCACGCTGCTTATTTTGCGACACGTGAAGAATTTAAAAGAAATATTCCGGGGCGTATCATTGGGGTGACCAAAGACCGCAATGGAGACCGTGCGTTACGTATGGCGCTTCAAACCCGTGAGCAACATATCAAGCGCGATAAAGCGACTTCAAACATTTGTACAGCTCAGGTACTTCTTGCGGTAATGGCAGGAATGTATGGTGTTTATCACGGACCAAAAGGTCTTGAATATATCGCGACCAAAATTCAGCGTACTGCAGCAACCCTTGCCGATGCGTTAGAAAGTTTAGGATTATATCAGTTGAATTCTGCTTATTTTGATACCATTCGTGTAAAAACAGATGCAGCAACAGTGCGCAAGTATGCAGAAGCAAATGAGATCAACTTCTACTATCCGGATGCTGAAACTGTTTCAATCGCGGTAAACGAAGCGACGAGCCTTTCTGATCTCAATAAAGTTATCTCTGTTTTTGCTGAAGCATTAGGTAAAGAATTCACGCATTTAGAAGCTTTAGTTGAAGAGATCACGATCCCGGAAACCTTAGGTCGTAAAACAGAATTTATGACCAACGAGGTGTTTAACAGTTATCATTCTGAAACGGAGTTGATGCGTTACATCAAGCGTTTAGAACGTAAAGATCTTTCGTTAAATCATAGTATGATCTCGTTAGGATCGTGTACGATGAAGCTGAATGCTGCTGCTGAAATGCTTCCGCTAAGTGATGCACGTTGGGGCGGAATTCACCCGTTTGTACCGGTAGAACAAGCCGAAGGATATCAAACGGTTCTTAAAAAATTAGAAGATCAATTAACCGAAATTACCGGTTTTGCGGGAACAAGTCTTCAGCCTAACTCTGGAGCACAGGGAGAATATGCAGGATTGATGGTGATCAAAGCCTATCACGAAAGTAGAAATGATCATCACCGAAATATTTGCTTAATTCCATCTTCTGCTCACGGAACAAACCCTGCAAGTGCTGTAATGGCTGGGATGCAGGTAGTAGTTACTAAAGCTACTGAAGCAGGAAATATCGACGTTGACGATCTTCGTGAAAAAGCTGAAAAATATAAAGATAACCTTGCTGCCTTGATGGTGACTTATCCATCAACGCACGGAGTTTATGAAAGCGCGATTCAAGAAATTACTTCGATCATTCATGAGAATGGTGGTCAGGTGTATATGGATGGTGCCAATATGAATGCGCAGGTTGGTTTGACCAATCCAGGTAAAATTGGTGCCGATGTTTGTCACCTTAACTTGCATAAAACTTTTGCAATTCCTCACGGTGGTGGTGGACCAGGCGTTGGACCTATTTGTGTGGCAGAGCAGCTGGTTCCGTTTTTACCAACGAACCCGGTGATCAAAACCGGAGGCGAACAAGCGATTTCTGCGATTTCTGCAGCACCTTGGGGATCTTCTTTAGTATGTTTGATCAGTTATGCCTACATCAAAATGCTAGGTGCAGATGGATTGAAACAATCTACGGAAGCTGCAATTTTAAATGCCAACTATATCAAAGAGCGTTTAAAAGGTGCTTTTGAAGTATTGTATTCTGGTGAAAAAGGACGTGCGGCTCACGAGATGATCATCGATTGTCGCCCATTTAAAGATAACGGGATCGAGGTGGTTGATATCGCTAAGCGTCTAATTGATTACGGTTTTCATTCGCCTACGGTATCTTTCCCTGTTGCAGGAACGATGATGATCGAGCCTACAGAGAGTGAAAGCAAGCAGGAGTTAGATCGTTTTTGTGATGCAATGATCAGTATTAGAAAAGAGATCGATCAGGCAACTGCAGATAACGACAATAATGTTCTTAAAAATGCACCGCACACGATGCATATGTTGACTGCTGAAACTTGGGATTTACCGTATACACGTCAACAAGCGGCTTATCCGCTGGAGTATGTTGCAGATAACAAATTCTGGCCTTCTGTACGTAGAGTAGATGATGCTTACGGGGATCGAAATTTAATCTGTACCTGTGCTCCAATTGAAATGTATATGGAAGAAGCGTAGTCTTCTAAAACATAAATTAAAAAGCGCCATTCATAACGAGTGGCGCTTTTTTGTTTACAGCAGATCATCATCTAAATAAAGCCCAAAAGGAATACAGATTACGAGTGCTGGTAAAGAGCCCATTACAAAACAATATATAGGAGAGGCCCATAGTATTGTTAAGTTTTCTGAAAAGCGTTCAGGATTTATAGAGCAATCATAAATGATATAAGGGATGTTATAAATCAACGAGAAGACGAGTAGTGACAGGAATGTATAGGCTAATCCCATCAGTTTAGGATTTCGGCCTCGGCGAATTGATTTTAAGCAAAAAGCACTCGTACCTATACTAACCAAATAATTCAACATGCAGGCTATTAAAAAGAAGTAAATTATTTCGCTATCAACTACAGTACTTAGTGAGTCAAATAAAAAGTGCATCATAGCCAAAAATGAAATAAGAGCAAACGTGCCTAGTAAAATTCCTCCTTTGATGGCTTTGGTTTCAAGTCTCATTATTCAACAGGATTTAAATGTTGTCTGGATTTTTTTCTTCCTCTAAAGAATAGGAACATGTTAAAGAAGAGTATCAAGCCTAAATAGATTGTAAAACCACCAATCTTTGAACTTAGAACTTCGGCTAGATTTTGATAGGTGTTATCAAAACCATAGTCATGTATTTCCATAATGAGCAAAGCGAAACCAATATTTAAGAGATAGAATCCTACCTTAAAAAGTCGATTTGTAGCAAGGGCGATTTCCTCTTTTCCTTTAAAAATATCTATCATAAATAACCTACCGTTAGTGAATAGAATATTAGATACAAAAAGCGTTAGTGTGATTGTAATGGGTAAATAAATGAGGTAACCGATTAGAATTTTTGAAGTTTCCATAAGTAATTGATTTTAAGAATTAAATAGTTTATTAAATAAATGTGTAATAAAGTAGATGTTGAAATAGTGAAGTGTGGCCAGTAGAAAAAGTAAGAGGCCTATATACTTGCTTAGTTCGTGTATGATATCAACCGGACTCGTGATCTTAGGCCAACCATTAATAGTCAGAATTACAAACCCAATGTTGATGAGGTAATAGCCTGCGAGTAGAAGTTTGTTAGTTCGATCTGTAAGGTTATGGTCTTGAACTACATTGAAAATAAATGCTCTTCCATTGGTGTAGCACACCTTTCCTATATAATAGATGACGCCAATCATTAAAATGAGGTAAACAGCATATGTGAATAAATTATAGTTCATATCTTTATTTTTAAACTTTCAGAAAATTTTGAAATATATATGTGAATGTTTTTGGAAAATTTCTTTCAGCCTGAATTTATCCCTTAGAAACCTAAGCTTGAGCTAGGTCATCAGCTTCATGATGGTTTTGGTGATCCAGTTTTCTTTTTGATTGACGATTTTCTCCAGCATCGTATCTGCTTTGTTAACAAAATCGTGAAGCTCTTGCGTTTTCATTTTAAACTTTAAAGCTTCCGGACTTTCATCGGTTTCGTCAAAGTTTTTTACGCCTTCTAGAACGCGAAGTGCTGGTTTGATCTCCCGCTTGCTGCGTTCCACAGCGATCTTGCGCGCCAGGGAATCAACGTCCTGATCAGCTTTAAAATACTCCCGACGCTCACCGGGTTTGTATTCTTTATATACAATGCCCCAGTCAATAAGTCCGCGTAGGTTCATACTGGCATTACCACGAGAGATCTGCAACTCTTCCATCACATCTTCCATTGAGAGTGAATCTGGAGAGATCATTAATAATGCGTGAATTTGCGCCATGGTTTTATTAATGCCCCACTGCGAACCTAATGCGCCCCAGGTTTGTAAAAATTGTGCTTTTGCTTCGTTGAATTCCATACTCAAATATAATTAAATATTTTAAAGTTTCAGTAATTATTGAAACTTATTTATTTCTGTAGTAAAACTATCTTTGCGCTATGAACGCATTAATTATAGGTAATGTCTGGCCGGAGCCGGTTTCGTCGGCGGCGGGAACACGAATAATGCAACTGCTCGAGAGCTTGCAAGCGCAGGGCTATGTCGTGAGTTTTGCTTGTGCCGCAGGTAAAACGCCCTACGCTGAAGACTTGGAAGCACTTGGTGTACAAACGCATAATATTCAATTGAACAACGCTTCGTTTGATGTCTTTATAAAGGAACTCAATCCCGATCTGGTGTTGTTTGACAAGTTCGTCATCGAGGAGCAATTCGGTTGGCGCGTAAAAGAGCAGTGTCCGGGTGCGCTACGTGTTTTAGAAACGATAGACTTGCACGGCTTGAGAAAGGGGAGAGAGGCTGCTCTAAAAGCGAATGAAGCCTTTTCTGAGAAATATTTGCATACCGATTACGCAAAGCGCGAGCTCGCCAGTATCTATCGGTGCGATCTCTCGTTAATTATTTCGGAGGCTGAAATGCAGTTGTTGCGAGCGTTTTTTAAAGTGCCCGATGCGCAATTGTTGTACTTGCCGTTTATGGTTGCACCAATTACTTCGGAAGAGCAGCAGGCTTGGAAATCATTTAAGACAAGGAAGCATTTTGTGACGATCGGGAATTTTAGACACGAACCTAATTGGCTTTCGGTGCGGTATTTAAAAACGGAAATTTGGCCGCTCATTCGTAAGCAGTTGCCTGATGCCGAAATGCGTGTTTACGGTTCGTATCCCGCAGAAAAGCATACGCAGTTACATAATCCTAAAGAGCATTTTTATGTTTTGGGCAGAGCCGAAAGCGCGCACGAAGTTGTTGAAGAAGCTCGGGTGTTACTCGCACCTTTGCTTACAGGAGCAGGTTTAAAAGGGAAATTGCTAGACGCAATGCAATGTGGTACACCAGCAGTAACGACAAGCGTAGGTGCAGAAGGAATGCACGGCGAACTAGACTTTAACGGAAGCGTGGTCGATGATCCTAAAGCCTTTGCAGAAGCTGCGATCACACTTTACAAGAACAAGAATAAATTTACTGAAGCGCAAATAAACGGAGTGCGGATAGTCAATGAGCGCTTTTCTAAAGAAGCGTGGAATTCCGTTTTTCAAAATCGTTTAAGTGATTTACAAATCAATCTGGAAACCCATCGCCTTGCAAATTTTACAGGTGCGATGCTTTGGCATCAATCGCTACAAGCCTCTAAGTTTATGAGTAAATGGATCGAAGAGAAGAATAAATAAAAAAGCCTCATCGGGTGATGAGGCTTTAGCTTTTCTATTGTATCAATCCGGCTCTTTTTAAAAGTGCTTCAGGATTAGGTTCTTTTCCGCGGAAGCGCTTGTATAAAACCATTGGATCTTCGGTACCTCCTTGCGAGAGTACGTGATCTTTAAATTTCTGTGCAATTTCAGCATTAAAAATACCGTTTTCTTTAAAGTAGGCAAAAGCGTCTGCATCCAAGACTTCTGCCCATTTATAGGAGTAGTATCCGCTAGAATATCCACCTTGAAAGATATGCGAGAATGAAACACTCATACAGTTCTCGGCAACATCCGGGTAGAGTTTGGTGTTTTCAAAAGCAGCTTTTTCGTGCGCTTTTACGTCGGTTATTCCGCTAGGGTCTGCACCATGCCAAGACATATCCAAAATGCCAAAACTCAACTGGCGAAGCGTTTGCATCCCCTCTTGAAAGTTGGCTGCTTTTTTGATCTTATCGATCAATACCATCGGGATGGTTTCTCCGGTCTCGTAATGCTTGGCAAATAATTCTAAAGCCTCAGGCTCGTAACACCAGTTCTCTAAAACCTGACTTGGTAATTCAACAAAATCCCAATAAACCGATGGTCCAGACAAACTAGGATAGGTGGTGTTCGCCAGCATCCCGTGCAGTCCGTGGCCAAACTCGTGAAACAAAGTAGTTACCTCGTTAAAAGTTAATAAAGACGGTTTTGAAGCCGTCGGTTTTGTAAAGTTGCACACATTAGAAACGTGTGGTCGTTCATTCACTCCATCTTTTTTAAACTGACCTTTGTATTGCGTCATCCAAGCTCCTGCACGTTTCCCGGCACGCGGATGAAAATCAGCATAAAAAATGGCGATAAAATTATCCTTGTCATCAAAAACCTGATACGTCTTTACGTCTTTGTGATATTTTGGAATGTCTTGTACTTCAACAAAGCGCAGCTTGTATAATTTCTGAGCAATAGTGAAGACGCCGTCAATAACATTCTCTAATTTAAAGTAGGGCTTCAGTTGCTCATCATCCAATTCAAAAAGCTCTTGCTTCAGTTTTTCAGAATAAAAAGCGCTGTCCCATTTTTGTAATTCTTCGATGCCGTCGCGTTTCTTAGCGAAGTTGGCAAGTTGTGCAAATTCGCGTTCAGCCGCAGGTTTAGCTTTCTCCAGTAGATCTTGTAAGAAACGTTCTACATTCTCAGGGCTTTTGGCCATACGCTCTTCGAGAACAAAATGCGCGTGGGTTTTATAGCCTAAAAGATTAGCACGTTCCTGACGCAGATTCACGATTTTAAGAACGTTCTCCTGATTGTCTAGTTCGTCATTATGAAAACCTTTTGCACCAAAGGCAATTGCCATTTTTTTACGCAATTCTCGGTTTTCAGCATATTTCATGAACGGAATGTAGCTAGGATATTCAAGTGTAAACACCCAGCCTTCTTTCCCTTTTTCCTCAGCGGTTTGTGCTGCAGCTTCTTTGGTGCTTTCCGGTAATCCGGCAAGATCTGCTTCATCAGTAAGATGCAGCTCAAACTTGTTTGTTTCGGCTAAAACATTTTCACCAAATGTTAGCGAAAGCTTGGACAATTCGGTATCGATCTCACGTAAACGTGCTTTTTTGTCTTCAGCTAAATTAGCACCGTTGCGAGAAAAACCTTTGTAGCGTTTATCTAATAACACTTCCTCTTCTCTCGTAAGATCAAGAGACTCGCGTGAATCGTAAACATTTTTAACGCGTTTAAACAAAGCTTCGTTAAGCGTAATGTCATTAGAAAACTCTGATAATAGCGGAGAAACCTCTTGGGCCGTTTTCTGAATCGTCTCGTTGGTTTCGGCACTGTTCAAGTTAAAAAAGATGCTGGTTACCCGGTCTAATTGGTAACCTGCATAATCCAGCGCGGCAATGGTATTCTCAAAAGTTGCGGGTTCTGGATTATTAGTTATTAGATCTATTTCTTGTCTTGCCTGAGCGATAGCTGCTTCAATCGCAGGCTTATAGTCTTCATTTTGTATCGCATCAAAAGGTGCGATATCAAAATTTTGCAGCAATATATTTTCTGAATCTTTCAATTTTCTCTAGATTTTTTTGAATTAAATGTATTTTAGCTAGTATTATGATATCTTTGACGATAATTTTCTTTACTTTAAAGTAAATTTGTTACTCCAAAAATACTAGCACAGATATGTAGCAAGGGTTTGATTAATAATATTTAGAATGGTTAATAAATACTTTAATTTACCTTATACATTTCTTGAGAGCCGTTTTTAACGGCTCTCTTTTTTTACACAGCGAAAGAGCTTTAATCCCTAGGCTTGCCTAAAATTCTTTTACTTTTTGATCGAGGCAGCGCCTTTGATCACTTTTTCTTTGAGTCCGTTTTTGAAGGAAATGATATTCTCACGAATCTTTACATCTGAAGCTCCAAGAATTTGAGCGGCCAGTATTCCTGCATTTTGAGCGCCGTCAAGGGCTACCGTTGCCACAGGAACACCTCCCGGCATTTGTAGGATAGAAAGCACAGAATCCCACCCGTCTATCGAATTACGAGATTTTACAGGCACGCCAATTACGGGTAGCGGAGATAATGAAGCGATCATTCCCGGTAAATGTGCTGCACCACCGGCACCTGCGATAATCACTTGAATTCCACGTTCGTGTGCATGTTTACCATAGTCAAACAATTTATCTGGAGTGCGGTGTGCCGAAACGATATCAACTTCAGTTTTGATTCCCAGTTGTTCAAGAACATCTATCGCTGCTTGCATCACCGGCATATCGCTGGTGCTTCCCATGATTATTCCTACCATAATTGTTTTTTTAGTACGCTAAGTGCGTTTTGAATTGAATTTATTTTGTTGAAGTTCAGAAATTATTTGGTGATCACGCGAATAGCATTTTTAACTTGTTCGGCAATTTTGCGCGCTTCACTCAAGTCGCTGTTCACGATCGTCACGTGGCCCATCTTTCTAAAAGGTCTGGTCTCGCGTTTTCCATAAATATGCGGAGTAACCCCTTTAAGCGCCATAATATCTTCGATCTTCTCGTAGTACACGTCGCCGGTGTAACCTTCTGCTCCCACAAGATTTACCATCACAGCTCCTATTTTACTTTCAGTTTCTCCTAACGGAAGGTTTAAAATTGCGCGTAAATGCTGCTCAAACTGATTGGTATAACTTCCTTCGATGCTATAATGACCGCTGTTGTGCGGGCGCGGAGCAACTTCGTTTACTAAAATCTCATCATCTTGAGTCTGAAACATTTCAACAGCCAATAATCCCACGTGTTCAAACGCTTCAGAAACCTGAGTGGCAACTTCACGCGCTTTTTTTGCGACTTCATCATCAATGCGGCCCGGGCAGATCACATACTCGACCTGATTGGCCTCTGGATGAAATTCCATTTCTACGACAGGATATGTTTTTACTTCACCTTTTGGGGAGCGTACCACGATTACAGCCAACTCATTCTTAAACGGAATCATTTGCTCTGCGATGCACGGCGTGTCTGTAAGTTTCTCGAGATCTTCCTGAGAGCGAACGACCTGAACCCCTTTGCCGTCATAGCCGCCTTGCGTGCTTTTCCACACAAATGGAAAGCTGTTTTGATTAGCGGTAAGCGCAAGTTTAAGATCATCGAGCGTTGGATATTTTTTATAGGGTGCTGTCGGAATATTTTTTTTGGTATAAAAATCCTTTTGAATTCCTTTATCCTGAATTTTTCGCAAGGTTTGCGGACTAGGATAAACGGCGATTCCCTCATTTTCCAGTTTTTCTAAAGCGTCAACATTTACGGCTTCGATCTCAAAAGTCACTACATCTGCCTGCTTTCCGAAGTTGTAAACGGTATCAAAATCCATCAAGTCTCCTTGTTGAAAATAATTGGCTGCTAAGCGAGAAGGCGCTTCCGGATTAGGATCTAAAACCAGCGTTTGGATATCAAATTTACGGGTCTCATAAAGTAGCATTTTACCCAATTGACCACCGCCAAGAATAGCGAGTTTAAAATCTGAAGAAAAATATGAGGTCATTAATTCTATGTCTTTATACGATAAAAAATTAGTCTTGCAAAAGTAACTTATTACCTATAGAAAGTCGAATTGCGTCGGCAAATACTTCGGTTTAAAAAGCTCAAAAAAAGAATTAAAGCGGGTTTAGTGTAATTCAATGTTGGTCAACCCAATATTCATCTACAATATGTATATTTGGCATCTAGCTAGAACCACAGCCAAACTAACCATGATCACGTTAAACGGACTTCAGTTTCAGGAGTATATTTCAGAGGCTACATTGCTTAAGGCGATTGATGAGGTTGCCACTCAAATCAATAGTGATTTTAAAGGGAAAGAGCCCGTTTTTTTAGTCGTGCTCAACGGTGCTTATAAGTTTGCGACAGAGCTTTTAAGCAGGTTTGAAGGCGATTGCGAGATCGAGTTTATTAAAATGAGTTCTTATGATGGGACCTCAAGCACAGGGCAGGTTCAAACGCATATTCCTTTAGAGGCAGATCTCGAAGAACGCGAGGTCGTGATTGTTGAAGATATTGTAGATAGCGGTAACACTATTGAAAAAATAACGCAAATGATGGTGCAGGCCGGCGTAAACAAATACCGTATTGCAAGTTTGTTTTACAAGCCCGAAGCCTATACCAAAGAATATAAAATACACTATGTTGGCCTAGAAATTCCTAATGATTTTATTGTAGGATATGGTCTTGATTACAACGGTTTGGGGCGTAACCTCAATGCTATTTATAAACTAAAAACCACAAAAATGACAAATTTGGTATTGTTTGGCCCTCCTGGAGCAGGTAAGGGTACACAAGCCTCTTTTTTAAAGGAAAAATACAATCTGGTTCATATATCTACCGGCGATGTTTTTAGATACAACATTAAAAACGCCACAGAGCTGGGAACCTTGGCAAAATCATATATTGATAAAGGACAATTGGTTCCAGATTCGGTAACCATAGATATGTTGAGTGCAACAGTAGATGAAACTCCAGATGCGAATGGGTTTATTTTTGATGGTTTTCCTAGAACAACAGCACAAGCTGAAGCTTTAGATAAACTTCTTGCTGAAAAAGGGACGGAAGTTTCTGCAATGATCGCGCTAGAAGTTGATGACGAGATTTTAGTAAAACGTCTTTTGGAACGCGGAAAAACTTCAGGAAGAAAGGACGACGCAGATGAGACTGTAATTCGCAACCGAATCAAAGTGTATTATGATGAGACGGCGATTTTAAAAGGCTACTATCAAAAACAGGATAAGTATTTTGGTGTAGACGGTGTAGGCGAAATAAACGAAATCACAACACGCTTAAGCAGCGTTATAGATAAGCTTTAAACAGTTTAGGGTTTCGCGTTTGCAGTTTAAAAGCAGGGAAGTTTGGCGACAGTTGAAAAATTCGAAGATCTTGAAGTTTGGCAATTATCTCGGGATTTATGTCAAAAGATAGAGGCTTTAATTGCTTCAGATGAATTATCAAGACGTTACGCGCTAAAGGATCAGATAGATAGAAGCTCCGGTTCAATTATGGATAACATTGCTGAAGGCTTTGGGAGATCGGGAAGTTTAGAATTTAGAAATTTTTTAGGCTATGCTAAAGGCTCTTGCTCTGAGTTAAAATCACAAATTTATCGGTTGTACGATAAGCAGTTAATACTACAGAAAGATTACGAGGATTTAATAGAACAATGCGACCATATTAACGCAAAACTAGGCTCTTTCATTAAATATTTAAGCTCAACAAAATACAGAGGAACTAAATTCAAAAGTTAGTTTCAAAACAGAAAACAATAAACAGAAAACAGAACAGAAGATGACCGAAGGAAATTTTGTTGATTATGTGAAAATGCACGTAACCTCAGGAAAAGGAGGTGCAGGCTCTGCGCATTTGCGACGAGAAAAGTTTGTGGCAAAAGGTGGACCTGATGGAGGTGATGGTGGTCGCGGCGGTCATATAATCGCGCGTGCCAATCCAAATCTATGGACCTTACTTCACCTCAAGTTTAAGAGACATCTTAAGGCAGGTCACGGTGCCAATGGTGGAAAGCAAACCAGTACCGGAGCTGATGGTGAAGATGTATATATCGAAGTGCCTTTGGGAACTGTGATACGCGATACAGAAACACAAGAAGTTTTAAAAGAGATCACCGAAGAAGGGCAGGAATATATCATCGCGGAAGGTGGTATGGGCGGACTAGGAAACTCGCATTTCAAAACAGCGACCAATCAGACGCCACGCTACGCGCAACCCGGTATAGACGGGCAAGAAGTTGATGTGACTTTAGAGTTGAAGGTGCTTGCAGATGTTGGTCTTGTAGGTTTTCCTAACGCAGGTAAGTCCACTTTACTCTCTGTAATTACAGCAGCAAAACCCAAAATAGCAAACTACGAGTTTACTACCCTGAAGCCTAACTTAGGAATCGTTCAGTATCGGGATTTTCAGACTTTTGTGATTGCAGATATTCCGGGGATCATTGAGGGCGCAGCAGAAGGAAAAGGATTAGGGTATCGCTTTCTTCGGCATATAGAGCGCAATTCTACCTTGCTTTTTATGATTCCGGCAGATGCACCAGATATCACCGAGCAATACCAAATATTATTACACGAATTAGAAAAATACAATCCGCAGCTTTTAGATAAAGATCGGTTGATCGCGATCACCAAAAGCGATATGCTGGATGCTGAATTGAAGGCAGAACTTAAAGCAGAGTTAGATAAGAATTTGCCTATAGAATATATGTTTATTTCTTCGGTAGCACAGCAAGGACTTACGCAGCTTAAGGACCGTTTGTGGGCTATGCTTAATCGTCCCGCTGTAGAAGAATAACTCTGGTTTTAGGATTTTATTGACTAGAAGGATGCTTCATTTTGTCTATTTTTAAAAGAAAAGACAAGATGAAGCATTTTTTAATTTTACTGAGCATAATTACTTTCATTTCGTGCGGTTCAACCAAAGTTGCCTATGATTATGACGAGCAAATAGATTTTGCGCAGTACAAGACCTACAATTTTATGACCGATATGGATAGCGGTTTGAGTCAGCTTGATTTAAATCGCCTACTAGATGCTACTGAGGCCGTGCTACAGTCAAAAGGATTCACCAAGTCTGAGACCCCTGATTTACTCATAAACATCATCGCAGATCAGTATGAAGATGTTCAGCGCAATTCGGTAGGAGTAGGCATTGGTGGCGGAAGTTACGGTGGCGGTGTAAGCGTTGGAGCGGGTTTTCCGCTTGGAGGAAACAAAAATCATCAGACTATAACTCTTGATCTTGTTGATGCTCAAAAAGATATTCTCGTCTGGCAAGCGGTAAGCGACAGCAATGTAGCGGTAAATGCTAATCCGCAAGAGCGTGTGAGCTATTTTACCAAAATTGCGAATAAGATTTTTGAAGAATTTCCGCCAGAGGAGTAATTCGTTGGTTCAAAATTACTAGAGAGAATGGCGTGCTTTTTGTTTAGTTTTGATACAAACAACCATTTATGCATTTGAAATTCTTATTTGTACTGTTTATTTCGGCTTCTGTATTTGCTCAGGATGCAGCATATCAAAAAGCCGAAGCCTATTTCAAAGCTGAAAAGTTTGCGCTTGCAAAACCTATTTTTTCTAAATATCTGGATGCTAATCCTAAACACGCTAAAACCCGGGAATATCTTGGTGATATTGCGGCGTATGCAAAAGATTGGGATACTGCCATTACCTATTATGAACCTTTAGTAGAAGAAGCGCCTTCAAGTGCTAATTATCATTTTAAATATGGTGGCGCGTTAGGGATGAAAGCCCTTGAGATTAGTAAATTGCGCGCCTTGACCTATATCGATGATATCAAGGAACATTTTACCAGAGCTGCCGAGTTAGATCCTAAGCATATTGAAACGCGCTGGGCACTTGTAGAGCTATATCTTCAGCTTCCCGGGATTATAGGCGGAAGTACAAAAAAAGCCAAAGCTTATGCGATGGAGTTACAGGATATTTCACCGGTAGACGGTTATCTTGCGCGAGGTTACGTTGCAGAACAAGAGGGTGATATGGATGAAGCCGAAACCTTGTACAAAAAAGCTATTGAGGTTGGAGGTTCGCCTACAACCTATGAGAAACTTACCAACTTGTACGAAAAGAAAAATCAGCCTAAAAAAGCCATAGACAATGCAGCTTCAAGTTTAAAATTGCACAAACGCAATCAAATCAATTATCAAATCGGAAAAATTGCGGCCGAGTTTGATATGGAGCCTGAGTTGGGTTTGGCGAGTTTAAAGCAATACATCGAGAATCATTCTGTCAAAGATGGTGTTCCGGTGAGATGGGCGCATTTTAGAATGGCTCAGATTTATAGAAATAAGGGAGATAAAGCAAGCGCAACGCACTACATCAATCTTGCACTCGCCGATGAACCCGATTTTGAGCAGGCTTTAGAAGAAAAGAAGCGCATTCAAGAATTATAGGATTAGAATACGGTATTATTTCGTTTTCTGAAACTGTGATTTCTTAACTTGCAGCATCTATTTTAAAGATTCTACACAGGACTATGCGAGTACATTTTATAGCGATTGGAGGAAGTGCGATGCACAATTTGGCTCTAGCCTTACATCATAAAGGATACGAAGTAAGCGGAAGCGATGACGCGATTTTTGAACCTTCGAAATCCCGATTGGCTAAATATGATTTACTTCCTTTAGAACTCGGCTGGTTTCCAGAAAAAATCGATACGCAATTGGATGCTGTAATCCTTGGGATGCACGCAAAGCCTGATAATGCAGAACTTTTAAAAGCACAAGAACTCGGACTTAAAATTTACAGCTACCCCGAATTTCTCTATGAGCAATCTAAAGAGAAAACCCGCGTGGTGATCGGTGGTTCGCACGGGAAAACGACAATTACCTCAATGATCTTACACGTGTTGCATTATCACGATCGTGAGGTAGATTTTATGGTTGGGGCACAGTTGCCAGGTTTCGAGACTATGGTGCATCTCACCGAGGAAAATGATTTTATCCTGCTAGAAGGTGACGAGTATTTATCCTCTCCTATAGATCGTCGTCCTAAATTTCATTTGTACAAGCCCAATATCGCTTTGATAAGTGGGATCGCTTGGGATCACGTTAATGTGTTTCCTACTTATGAAAACTATGTAGAACAGTTTGAGATCTTTGCTGATTCTATTTCGCGTGGCGGAATTCTCGTTTACAATGAAGAAGATGCTGAGGTTAAACGCATCGCTGAAGCTGCTACGGCTCCCACTCGTAAACACGCTTATTCCACTCCAGAGTACAGTATTGAAGATGGAGAAACCTTGTTAGAAACACCTGAAGGTCCTATGCCGATCTCTGTGTTTGGCAAGCATAACCTGAGTAATCTGGCAGGTGCAAAATGGATTTGTCAGCATATGGGGATCGATGAAGATGATTTTTTTGAAGCAATTGCAAGCTTTGAAGGTGCGGCAAAACGCTTAGAAAAAATAGGAGAAACAGCGAGTAATATCGCTTTTAAAGATTTTGCACATTCCCCTAGTAAAGTGGCTGCAACAACAAAAGCGGTGAAAAATCAATTTCCTGACCGAAAGCTTTTTGCTTGTTTAGAATTACACACGTACAGCAGCTTAAATGCTCAATTTATAAAAGGCTATAAAGGAGCTCTGGATGCGGCAGAAGAAGCCGTTGTTTTTTATTCGCCGGAAGCGGTTGCGGTAAAACAGCTAGAGGCTATTAGTAAAGAGCAGATCGAAGTTGCTTTTGATCGTGACGATCTCATCATCTTCACAGACGCTGAAGCGTTTAAAACTTATCTGAAGCAGCAGCAATTTGATAATGCCGTGTTACTCCTTATGAGTAGCGGTAATTATGGTGGTCTCGATTTTGATACGGTTCAAGAATTGCTCTAATTCTTTTTGGTCACGTGTGAACTGTAGATCTTTTCGAGATACGAAGGCATAACTGGGCTGTAATTTTGAAGTAGCGCTTCTTTCGCCTGCGCTTGATCTTTCTTGTTTTTGTCTTGAGAAAGTTTGAATTTTCCTTCCCAGGCGGTGATTTTTAGTTCAAAACCGGTGACATAATTTACAAAAGCTTCCATTCTAGAATTTTCTTTTTCCAGAACATAGCGCTGCGGATCACCTTCAAGAAACGAGGTTAATTTGACCATAGCGTCTTTTAATTCTTCAGCATTTAAAATTTTAGAAATTTCTACTTCAAGGTGGAGTTTGATGTAATTCCACGTGGGTAATTGCGTGGTCGTATAAATGCTTGGCGAAATATACGTGTCCGGGCCATTAAAGAGCACCGTAGCTTTGGCTCCTAACTGTAACTGTTGCAGTTGCGGATTGTTGTTGTCTATGTGGCCTACGAGTTTGCCTAAATGATCATCTTCTTTATACTCTAACGGAAGGTGCGTGATTACGGGAAAACCTTCAGAAACTGTTATAAGTGTCGCAAGCGGAAACGTTTTTAAGGTTTCTATGATGTTGGTGTATTCAGCTTCTTGATGATGTGCCGGTGGATACTTACTCATAAGTCATTTTTAATTTAAATCGCTATTGAATCTATAAGGTTTTGAAAATTAGATTTTTACTGAATATTTTATTCTCTAAACCTGAAATTCTAAAAATACATTTTTTAAATTTAGACTGCGCGAGCTGCCCCTATGGTTCCCTAATTATTTCAGCCCAACTGATATGCAGCAAAACTCAGAGAATTTTTCGATAAAAAAGTGGTCGCTTGATGATCGACCACGGGAAAAGTTATTACACAAAGGAAAAGATGCACTAAGTGATGCAGAGCTTGTAGCCATTTTAATTGGTTCCGGAAGCCGAAACGAAAGTGCGGTAGCCTTGAGCAAGCGCATTCTGGCCTCGGTAGATCATAATTTGAACGCATTGGGGAAACTGAGCGTTGGGCAGTTGATGAAATTTAAAGGTATAGGCGAGGCCAAAGCTGTGAGTATTGCAGCCGCAACCGAGTTGGGACGTCGCAGACAATCAGATAAAGCCGAAGAGCCAACAAAAATTACAGGAAGCAACGCGGTTTTTAGATTGCTTCAGCCTATTTTGGGTGAATTGCCACATGAAGAGTTTTGGATTCTATATTTAAACAATTCCAACAAAGTCTTACATAAGCATCAATTGAGCAAAGGTGGTATGACCGGCACGCTGGTCGATGTGCGTTTGGTGCTCAAACTTGCACTAGAGCGCGGAGCGGTTTCTCTTATTTTGGCGCATAATCATCCATCGGGAGGGTTGCGACCAAGTCAGGCAGATAAAGACATAACCACAAAACTTAAGGTTGCCGCTGCCAGTCTCGACATAAAGGTGCTTGATCATCTTATTATTACCGAAAACTCCTATTTTAGCTTTGCCGATGAAGGTTTGTTGTAATTCCTTCCGCTTTAATTAAAAATTACGGAAATTGCCGGTATAAAATTGCATATGCTCCTTATCTACACGCACAAGATCACCCCAAGACTGCGATATACCTTCAAGCATATCTGTACCAATATTTTGGGGATTCCTGTCAAGTTCACAACTGCGGTTGATGAATTTATTGTGCACGATAGTTTGAAGCTGTCGTATACCAACAAACCTTTGGGTAAGGAGTTGCATATCAAAAGTCAGGAGCTGCTTTTTGAGCAAGGAATAAGTGATTTTGAGATCAAAGTACAAGATTGGCGTGAGTCAAAGTGCTTTTTTGTCACGGGAACCAAGAGCGCATTGCCTTATGATATTTTTGCGGCAGCTTTTGTATTGTTAAGTAGGTATGAGGAGTTTTTACCTCACGTTAAGGATGAGCAAGGAAGATTCCCCGCCACAGAGAGTTTGGGATATCAAGAAGAATTTTTGACCCAACCTGTTATTGACGTTTGGGCCTATTATTTTAAAGAGGTGCTTCTGGAGAAATATACCGATTATAATTTTGAACATCGAAAGTTCTCATTTCAAGCCTTGGTTGATGTCGAGCAAGCTTATGAAATGTATGGCATAGGGATTATGCGTTGGGTTACCAATTTTCTTGGTGATTTGGTGAAGTTTCAGTTTAGTAAAATTTTATTGCGATTACAGGTGAGTCTGGGCTTGCGAAAAGATCCCTATGATACCTTCAGCTGGTTGATCAATGTGCAAAAAAATGCTAAGTTCAAGTTTGTCTTTTTCTTTATGGTAGGCAATTACTCAACCTACACGCGTAACATTAGATTCAATAAAAAGAATTTTCGAGAGCTTATTAAAATGGTGGGCGATTATAGCGAGATCGGACTTTTACTATCTAAAGAGGCTTTGTTGAGCAAAAGGCAGATGAAATTAGAAAAGCGGCGTATTGAAGGCATTAATAATAAGCAGCTGAGCGCAGTGCGCTGCAGTAAGTATATGCAAAGCTTGCCCGAGCATTACCGGGAGATGATACAGTTTGAGATGAAAAACGATTACTCGATGGGATATCCTGAATATTTAGGATTTAGAGCGGGTACGTGTACGCCTTTTAATTTTTATGATCTGGATTATGAAACCATAACGCCCTTGCTTATTCATCCTATTTGTGCGCAAGCTTCGGCTTTTGAAACAAGTGCTTCAGATGAGAAAGAACTCAATCATGAGTTAGATACTTTCTTTGAGATGAAGGAGGCTGTAGAACGTGTAAACGGTAATTTTGTGTTTAGTTTCCGGAATAAATCGGTGACCGGAAAAGGACAGGATCAGGGGCAATGGAAGCAATTTTTTAGAGAATTGGTAAATGACTAAGTTAAAGAATATTCAACACGTTTTTTTTGATCTGGATCACACCCTTTGGGATTTTGACCGAAATTCTAAGTTGGCTTTTGAAGATATTTTTAAGAAAAACAATATAAGCGTTGCCATTGATGATTTTCTTGAGGTGTATGTTCCCATTAATTTTCAGTATTGGAAGTATTATCGTGAGTCTCGTATTACCAAAGAACAGTTGCGTTACGGCCGGTTAAAAAACAGTTTTAAAGAGCTGGGAGTTGCTATAGATGACTTTTTGATAGACCGTTTGTCTGTAGATTATATAGATCATTTGCCTAATCATAACCATTTGTTTGAGGGAGCAATAGACCAGCTAAGCAATCTTTATAGAAAATACGAGTTGCACATCATCACAAACGGATTTCAGGAAGTTCAATCTTTAAAACTTCAAAATTCTAAAATCGATCATTTTTTCAAAACCATAACCAGCAGTGAGTCGGTAGGAGTAAAAAAGCCTGATGCACGTATTTTTAAGCATGCTTTAGAACTGGCAGCGGCAGATCCCAAAAAAAGTGTGATGATAGGAGATAATTATGAGGCAGATATTCTAGGAGCTCAAAATATGGGTTTACATACGATTTGTTTTAACTATCATAAAACCAAATTGCCAGAGTCGCTTGTCGCAATAGATGATTTAACAGAAATAAGCAATTTCTTATAAACTATTGCTCGGTTTTTTGCGTTAGGACATCAAATCCCCTAATCATGAAAATTGAAAAGTTACTTTTCTTTTTACTTGTATTGCTGGCCACTGGTTGTACAGAAGAAATAGATTTTAATCAGGTTGAAGAAGTATCCTTAACTACTACTCAGGATATTGATCTCGTACATTTTTTACTTACTCAAAACAATTTTGTAGATGATGGCGGGCAGACCCAACAGAATGGGCTAGTAGAAGCGGTAAAACTTGATTTTTTAGACGATCCCTTTTTTCAAAACCGTCTGGTTAGGATCGTTTTTGACTTCAGAATGACCAATACTTTTCCCCAATCACTCACAGCCGTAATAAAATTTAATGATGAAGATGGAGTTACCCGTGAATCTATCACGCTCGAAGCTGCAGGGAGTACCAATGGCGAAGCTGTAGTTTCTGAATATGAAGTAGTAAAAGAAGGGACAGCGATCAACAATATTACCACAGCCGATACGGTGCTTGTTGAGTATTACATCAACACCAATAGCGCTCCGATTGTAGGTAGCCTAAAATTTGAATCAAAAGCAGCATACACCGTTGAATTGTAGAAAATTTCTATATCTGTTGGTTTTATTGACTTCAGCCGGGGTTGCGGCACAATATCAGCAGCTATATGATACCGATTATCTGCCTCAAAGTCTGTTGCTTAACCCGGGGAATGAAGTAGATTTTGATAAACATTTAGGTATTCCTTTATTGAGCGGAATTGGAGTGCAAGCAGGAACAAGGAATGTTTCAGTGTATGATATTTTTCAGGTGAATGAGCGTGATGAGATCAATGAGAGAATACGTGCAAAAGTTGATCAATTGAGCAATAGAGATTATGCTGTGCTTCATCAAAGTCTAGAAATTTTAAGTGCCGGTTTTAGAACTAGGAAAGGAAATTATATTTCCTTTGGTTGGTATGAAGAGTTGGATGCTATTACCTATTTCCCGAAAGATGTGGCTACATTGGCCTATGAAGGCAATCAGCAGCATTTAGGATATGCTTTTAAAGCTTCAGATATTAAAGCACGCGCCGAGATGGTTTCGGTCTTTCATATAGGAATGAATAAAAAAGTAAATGAGCACTTCAGTATAGGAGGGCGTTTTAAGCTTTATAGTGGTATGTTTAGTGCAGAGAGTACTCATAACTCCGGGACTTTTACTACATACTTGACTCCTGACGGAAATAACTACTATGAGCATCGATTAGAAAATATTAACGGCGGACTTAAGATCGCCGGGATAGGAAGTTTTGAAGAGGTTTCTGAGTCTCAAATTTTGCAGAATTCCGTTTTCGGTGGAAATTATGGTGTAGGTATCGATCTTGGATTTTCATATGATTTTAATGAACGCTGGTCTGCAAGCGGAAGTTTACTTGATCTGGGTTTTATTAACTACCGAAGCAGAACGTATGAATATTACGGTAATGGAGACTTTGACTTTGATGGTATTGAATTTATATTTCCCTCGGTAGTTGATGAGAATACCGTAATAAGACCGTATTGGACCGATTTAGAAGAGGAGTTTAATGAAAACATGAACTTTGGCGAGCGAGCTGATGTAAGCTACACATTACTACGTCCTGTAAAGTTATTGGGCGGTTTAACCTATTCTTTTGGAGAGCGTCTAAAATGCAATTGTTTGAATCCGGAGGAAAATCGCTATCGATTTAAAACGGGCTTACAAGCCATAGCAATAAAGCGTCCGGGAGGTATTCAGGCCGGGCTTACTGCATTTTTAGATGCGCCCGTAACTTCATTTTTAAATACAAAGCTCACTTATGGTGTAGATTCTTTTACATATACTAATGTTGGCTTTCTCATTTCTGCCAAAATCCGTAGTTTTAATGTGTATTTGGCAGCAGATAATTTACTTTCATATTCAAATATTGCCGATTCAAATACGGCCAGTTTTCAAATTGGCTTTCAACTAATATCAAACACTAAATAATGAAGACTAAAAATTATATCATAGGAACTCTTTTTGCTTTATTCTCAATGGTTTCAGTTTCTGCACAGGAGCTGGCAGATTATAAATACATCGTTATTCCACAAAAATTTGAATTTCAAGATGAGCCCGGTCAATATGATCTTAATGCGCTTACCCGCTTTTTATTTATAAAATATGGTTTTAATGCTTATATGGAAAATGAAGCCTTGCCTGCAGATTTAAATGCTTCGGGATGTAACACGTTGTATGCCCGCGCTGATATCAGCGGATTTTTAAGCACTAAAGCGCTTATCACTTTAGTAAACTGTAGAGGGAAAGAAATCTTTGTGCTTCCTGAAGGAAAAAGTAAGATTAAAGAATTTAAAGCAGGGCATCAAGATGCTTTTAGAGATGCGTTTGAGGAGCTTGAAGAAGAGTATGGCTACACGTATTCTGATGAGATTGTCGAGCGTGCTGAACTTATTGAAGAGGTTGAAACAGAAGAGGAGGAACCCAAAACTTTGGTAGAAGCTGTGGCAAATAAATCTACTGAGAAAGAAGAAGTTGTCGTTTCGGCGATACCTAAAAATAGCAATGTGTTTATAAAGGAAGAAGTAAGCACCAAGATCAATTCTGAAACTGAAGCCAAAAAGGCAGAAGCAAAATCAAAAGTAACATCTGTTCTTACGAGTGCCGATGGCAGCTTTAGTATGCGTCCTACTTCAAATGGATTTGACGTATATGAAGGGCAAACCAAAATAGGTACTGCTACAAAAACTTCAGCAGGATCCTATCTGGTAAACACCAATCAATTTACAGGTGTTGGTTATTTTGACGGTACTGAGTTTACAGTAGAGCGTGAAATTAAAGGTGTAAGTGGTCTGGTGAAGATGATTTTTACGCAAAAATAGAAAACCCGAATACGCTTAAGTTTAGCTCGTTTTAAGTGGTCTTTTCCAAATTGAGAACACCATTTAAAGCGAGTTTTCTTTTGTAACACTTAATAATATAACATCTTAAAATAGTTTACTTAGAGCGGCTAGTAATCATATTTGTCTCCCCATCTATTTTTTAGGAATTTTCTAATTCCATCTTCACGCGCATTAGCGCCGGGATCATAAAGCTTTTGATTGGTGATTTGTTCCGGTAAAAATTCTTGAGCTATAAAATTGCCTGCACCATCGTGCGAGTATTTATATTCGTCGCCGTAGCCCAATTCTTTCATAAGTTTTGTAGGGGCATTGCGCAATGCAATGGGAATAGGTAAATCTCCTGTTTGCTTAACCAGTTGTTGTGCTCTGTTGATCGCCATGTACGATGCGTTGCTTTTGGGAGAAGTGGCAAGATAAGTAACGCACTGACTCAGGATGATTCGAGCTTCAGGATAACCTATTGTAGTGACGGCAGTGAATGCATTTGTAGCCATAATTAGAGCGGTAGGATTGGCATTGCCAATATCTTCAGAAGCAAGAATGATAAGTCTTCTGGCGATAAACTTCAAATCTTCACCACCTTCTAACATACGGGCGAGATAGTAAACCGCCGCATTAGGGTCACTGCCTCGTATTGATTTTATAAATGCCGAAATGATATCGTAGTGCTGCTCACCGGTTTTGTCATACATCACCGTATTTTGCTGCACTTTTTGTTGTACCATCGCATTGGTGATCACCACTTTTTCTGAAGTTTCTGTGGTGACCAGAAGCTCAAAAATATTAAGCAGTTTACGTGCATCACCACCGCTGATGCGCAACAGCGCTTCAGTCTCTTGAAGTTCTATTTCTTTTTTAGACAAAATGCTGTCCTGCGTCATAGCCCGCTTCAAAAGCGCTCTGAGATCGTCTGCAGAAAATGGATTGAGCACATAAACTTGACAGCGTGACAGCAATGCAGGAATCACTTCAAAACTTGGGTTTTCTGTAGTTGCGCCTATCAAAGTAACCCAGCCTTTTTCTACTGCAGCGAGAAGCGAGTCTTGCTGCGATTTACTAAAACGGTGAATCTCATCTATAAACAATAACGGATTTTTCTGTGTAAACAGACCTCCCGCATTTTTTGCTTTATCAATGACTTCACGTACGTCTTTTACGCCACTATTTATCGCACTTAAAACATAAAATGGACGTTTGGATTCTTCAGCAATTATAGAAGCTAACGTGGTTTTACCAACGCCCGGAGGTCCCCATAAAATAAGTGAAGGGATGACTCCAGATTTTATAGATGAGGTCAAAGAACCTTTGTCCCCTACAAGGTGTTCTTGGCTCAAATAGTCGTCTAATGTTTTAGGACGTAAACGTTCAGCTAGCGGTGTATTCATAACTTCAAAATTATTTATTTGTACGGGATAAACTGCCAGTATTTCTTACTTTATGATTTTGGCCAAACAATTGCTAGATTAGAACATATAATGAACGCTCAAAAACAAAATTCAGCTTTTCAATTTTCAATAGGTGTAGTTTTATACCCGTTGATCGTTGTATTGTCTTTATGGCTGGTATTTTGGTTTGAGTTGAGGTTTGGATATAATTTCACTCCTTTTGGCGTCAAACCTCGTGAGATTTCTGGCTTGGTGGGAATCATTTTTTCACCATTTATACATTCCACCTTAAGTCATCTGTGGCACAACAGTGTACCTACATTGGTTCTTATCGCAGGTTTGTTTTATTTCTATAAACCGGTGGCGTGGCAAGTGCTTTTCTGGATCGTTTTGGGTTCTGGCTTAGGGACGTGGCTTATAGGAAGAGATGCGTATCACATAGGAGCCAGCGGCGTGGTATATGGTCTTGCTTCCTTTTTATTTTTTAAAGGAATTTGGTCTAAGCACTATCGGTTGACCGCTTTTTCATTAATTGTGGTTTTTCTCTACGGAAGTTTAATTTGGGGAACAATGCCAATACGTGATGGAATGAGTTGGGAAGGCCACTTATCCGGATTTTTAACAGGTTTGATTCTAGCTTTTGTGTTCAAGGCTAAAATTGCAAAACCTGTAAAATATGTTTGGGAAACCGAAGCTTATAATCCGGAGGATGACCCTTTTTTACAGCAATTTGATGAAGATGGAAATTTTATAGATCCGCCTTCAGAAGAAGAGGAAGAAGACGAACTTACTTGATGCGTTGTCGTACGACTTCATAAAGAAAAGCCCCACAAGCCACCGAAACATTAAGCGAACTAATAGTTCCTGCCATAGGTAGTTTTGCCTTATGATCTACAAGTTTTAAAACTCCCGGTGTAACACCTTTTCCTTCACTACCCATTACAAGCGCGGTAGGTGTCGTATAGTCTAGATCATAAATAGAATCTTCGGTTTTTTCTGTAGCAGCGACAACTTGTACACCAGAACCCTGTAAGTAGAACAAAGCATCTTTGATGTGATCAACCTTACAAATTGGGATGTTAAAAATCGCTCCTGCTGAAGTTTTAACCGTGTCATCGGTAACGGGAGCTCCACCAGATTTTGGGATGATGATAGCATCGACACCTGTACAAACTGCAGTACGGATAATTGCACCGAAATTACGCACATCTGTCAATTGATCTAATAGCAGAAAAAGTCCGGGTTTTGAAGCTGCCAACACTGCTTCGGCGGTAGCTTCAAATGCTGCGAATTGAATAGGGGAGATAGTCGCAATTGCTCCTTGATGATTTTGATCAGAAAGTTTATGAAGTTTTTCCTGAGGAACATAAGAAACCGAAATTCCCTGCTCACGAATCAACTTTTCTAATTCCTTAGAAAGTGGATTGCTCAAGCCTTTTTGAAGATATATTTTACCAATTTCTTTACCGGCTTGAATCGCTTCGATAATAGCGCGGGTTCCGTAGATGTTTGTGCTTTTTGACATACGGCAAAGATAAGTTGGTTAATTGGGATGCAGAAATAAAAAAGCCACCTAAAAAGGTGGCTTTCCTAAATCAAATAATAACTGAAGCGTTAGTCAATATCCCAAAATAATTGACTAAGTATGGTATCTCCATTTTCTAAACCTGAAGCAGCTGCTGCACGATTTTCACCGTTAAGCGTTTGCAAGATTTGTGGGTATCTTAAACGGAAAGGTAAATCAGTCACTCCGTTTACACCAGATTCAAAAGTGTATGATTCAATTCTATTATCAGGTGATTGCGCATCAATTTGATTTTGAGGCAAGGTTACTGTGTCACCAGGTAATAATAAAACATTAGGGTATCCTGTTCTTCTGTACATTGCGTATGCCGTATTTGGCTGCATGTATAAAGCAACATACTTTTGGTTAAGTACATTCTCTTCAGAAGCAGCAGGTAAAGCGCTTACAAATGCAGTGATATCCGCATCAGCTACGCCCCATTTTTCCATAGATGCACGTACACCTTCCTCGTAATTAGCTTGGTCAAAACCATTTTCTTCAGAAAGGATGAAAGCAACTTCAGCATATTCCATAAGTACTTCGCCATAATCTGGTCTCAATACTTTACTACTCATAAAAGAGTATGAAGAGAATGGAAGTGCGTTCATATTTCTAAATGCATATGGAGCACCTACATAATCTGCAGGATCATCGCTTGGCGTATAAGTCCCATCTTGTACCTCCTGAATTCCTGCTGAAATTGGCGCTGCCATTTCAAATAATCTAGGATCAAGACCAAAGTTTCCACTTTCTCCTTTAAGAAGGTCAATAAATGGAGCAGTTACAGCAAAGTCGGTTCTACCTATGAAGGCTCTCCACCAAGGAGAAGCGTTTAAATCTGTAGTCTCATAGCTTTGTACTGCGTTGTCATCGTTAGAAGTCATTACTCCAGACTGAACCGCCGCGTTGATAGCACTAGAAGCAGTAGTTGGGTCAACTTCGCGAAGGTTGTTTGCTACTCTTAAAATCAACGAGTTTGCAAACTTTTTCCATTTTGCAGCATCACCGTTAAAAATGTTATCACCACTGGTGAATACCGGGCTGTCAACATTGATCATATCTGCAGACTGACGTAGTTCGCTAAGAATATCAGCATAGATTTCCTCTTGAGGAGCAAATACCGGATTCAAATCTTCATCAACATCAAGTGCCTGAAAATTCTCATTATCTGAACCGTAAGAATAGTAAGGTACATCACCAAAGAAATTGGTCAACTCATAAAACATGTAAGATAACATAATACGAGAAGCAGCAACTTGGTTGTCGTTATCTCCAGAAGCAGCAGCGTCATCCATTGTCGCTTCATCGGTGTTAAGATCAATGATAGACTTTAGATCAGTTGCAACTAAGTATGTGTTTTGATAAATACTTTGAGCAGAAGACTCACGATATAAATAGCGATCTTCGTCAGCATAAGCTGTTTGCCCCCAGTATTCAACCCAGTTTTGCGTTAAACGTCCTGAGTTAAAAGCGTTACGATTAAAGTCGATAAAGCTTTTAGTAGCAGATGCAAAAATGTTTGCAGTAGGAACGACTTCAGGGTCGTTAGGGTTTATATTAACTTCTTCTAAGCCCTCATCACAAGAACTAAATCCTGCGGAGATGACGAGCATCAATAAGATTATAAATTTATTTTTCATCTTTTTCTTAAAATTTTAATTGAACGTTAAGTCCGTAAGAACGTGTTGACGGTAAAGAACCACCTTCAGAACCTTGAATGTTACCACTACCGGTAGTAGCGATTTCTGGATCGAAGTTGTCATTGTCAAGACCCCAAACGAGTAGGTTTCTACCAAAAGCCGTTACACGTACATCGCTGAATGTATTGCCGAGCCAGTCCTTAGGTAGGTTGTAACCTAATGTTACTTCACGTAATTTCCAGTAAGATGCGTCAAAAACGTTTTGAGCGTCATTACCAAAGTAGAAGTCAGTACCATATTGTTGTGCTGAGATTACCTGAGTATTTTCAGCAGTATTTGATACGGTATAAGAACCATCGTCGTTATACGTTACATCACCAGTTACGCCAGGAAGCACTAAACCTTCTTCACGAATGTTATTAGTAGCTGTTTGCTCAAGAATACCAGAGTAGTTACCCCAGATATTTGTCAAAGAACGGTATACACCACCTTTTTGTCTGTCGATTAACACGCCTAAGCTAATGCCTTTATAAGTGAACGTGTTTCTAATACCCATGTTGTAATCAGGTAGTATAGATCCAAGATTTTCAACATCTTGAGTTTCTGCGTAGCTTCCGTTAGAATTTACAACACGGTTTCCAGCGTCATCAAATACATAGTTTGTACCACGTATTTGACCATATCGCTCGCCTACAACAGCGTTTAAGGAAACACCGTTAAAAGGGAAGCTTGCTATTTGAAGCGTTTCAAGACCTTGTGCAAGGCTTAATAAAGTGTTCTCGTTTTTAGCAAAGTTCCAAGTTACATCCCAAGAAAAGTCATCGGTCATTATTGGAGTTGCATTAACAAGAATCTCAATACCTTTATTCTCTAGCTCACCAGCATTAAGTACAGTGCTTGAGAAACCGGTAGCAGGATCAACTTGAACAGGAGTGATTAAGTCTTTAGTTAACTCATTATAATAAGTTACGTCAAAACCTAAACGTCTGTTGAAGAAAGAAGCTTCAACACCAAATTCGTAAGTTCTTTTCTCCTCTGGAAGTAAATTAGGGTTTTTGTTACTATTGTTAAGTGAAAAAGGAACAGAACCTAAAAATGGGTTACTTCCGATGAAAACGTTGCTAAGTTGATTTGGAGATGTATCACTACCTACCTCTGCATATCCAGCTCTTAATTTTAAGAAAGAAAGCCAGTCTGCATTTATAAATTGAGAAGCAATAAAACTACCACTTACTGAAGGGTAGAAATAAGAATTACTCTCGCCAGGAAGTGTAGAGGACCAGTCATTACGACCTGTAACGGTTAAGTAGGCGAAGTTATCATAGCCTAGAGAAACCGAACCAAATAAACTGTTTATTTGACGTTGGGTATCACTTTCACTCACGGTAGGGTTATCTACTGAGTTACTAAGATTATAGAATCCAGGAACAACAAGTCCACCATTAGTATTAGCTCCCAAGAAGTGGTATTCATTAACCCTTCTGTTACCACCTACAAAAGCATTGATGCTTAATTTGTCTTCAAATACAGTTTTGTCAAAGTGCAATCTACCCTCGTAGTTGATCTCTTGAAAATCACGATCACTCTCTGAGTAAGATGCTTGTGCTTGTGAGCCTACAGCAGTTCTTTGATTAATTCTGAAATCATAAGTATCACCATAAACTTTTGCTACCGCATAGAAATCATCGGTAAAGTTGTAAGTAGCGCCTACAGTACCATACCAACGTGTTCTTTTGTCTTCTGCAGTATTTTCATATAATACCCAGTATGGGTTGTCTGTGTAACGTGGAGTAGGGTCATCATACGCAACTCTGTTCCATGTTCTTTGAGTACCGTCGGCAGTACGATAATTTTTCAATCTTTCATAATCAAGTGAAGTCTGTCCAAATTGATATAATTGAAGAATTACACTTTCTCCTGTGTAACCTGAAGCAGGTCTGTTAAAACCATCAGTTACCGTAAAGTTTACCGAAGCATCTACTTTTAATTTGTCACCAATTTTTGTTGAACCATTGAAGTTGATACTCGTTTTATTCAATTTTGTGTTAGGTAAAATCCCTTCAGTCTGCGTGTTGTTTATAGACATACGCATGTTAGAATCTTCACCTGCCTGAGAAAAGGCTACACCATTATTATAAGAATAACCTGTTTTGAATAGGGTGCTACCATCATTTGCAGGAGCGACCCAAGGTCTTGTTTGTAAATAACCTGGTGTTCCTGGTTCTAAAGCATCCCAGTGTAATACCGGCTGACCCTCGTAGCGTGGCCCCCAAGATTCATCAGTAGCATAGTCAACTAGGTTGTAAGTAGAACCATTGATTGTCGCTTGGTTAAAACCTCCTTGATCTCCAATAGTGTAGTTACCACCACCACCTCCGTAGAGTTTTTGAGTTTGTGGTAAAATGTTTACTTCTTCAAAAGTGATCCCTGTATTCACAGTTACCTCACCTTTTCCTTTTTTACCTGACTTCGTGGTAATCTGAATTACACCATTAGATGCACGAGAACCATAAAGCGCTGCTGCAGCACCACCTTTAAGAACGTTCATACTTTCTATATCATCAGGGTTGATGTCAAAACCAGTATCACCAAAATCACGGCCACCGCCACCATTTTGTGCAGAGGTACTGTTGTAGTTACTGTTATCTAATGGAATACCATCAACAACTATAAGAGGTCTGTTTTCTTGAGTAATAGAACCTATACCACGTATTAAAATTCTAGAAGAACCACCCAAGTTACCACTCGCATTAGAAATTTGAACACCTGCTACCTTACCAGATAGGGCGTTAAGCGCGTTGCTGTTTCTTGTTTGTGTTAGCTCCTCATTACTTACTTCTTGAGTCGCATAACCAAGTGATTTTTTCTCTCTTGAAATACCTAAGGCGGTAACAACGACTTCGTCAAGTGCTTCACCCGCAGTAAGACTTACATTAATTGTGCTTGATGCACCAACTACTTGTTCAGAATCACCAAATCCTACATAAGAAAAGACAAGTGTTTGACCTTCTGAAGCTGAAATTGCATAATTACCGTCAAAGTCTGTTTGTGTACCGGTAGTGGTACCTTGGATGACGATGTTTACGCCGGGAAGCGGAACACCGCTTCCATCAGTAACCGTACCGGTTACTTCTTTGGTTTGTGCAAACGAAAATTGCACTGCTAACGCCAAGAAAAGCGTTAGCAATCCAGTAAATTTAATTTTCATGTTATTGTTTATTTGAATTAGCCAGTGGCGAATTTGTATAAATAATAATCAATAAGCAATTTATTCATCATAAAATTTAAAGGCGTTCTTGTTTAATCCTTATCCTAAACAGCGTATGTGTGAGAATATGTTAATGTTATACTCGTAAATTTGTATAATTTTAATGTATTTGCAAAAAATATGTTAACGTGAAGTGTAAGGTATTGAAAGGTAGAGCTTTGTCCGTGTTAATATTTTGCCATGTAGTTTTAATTTTTTGATGTTTATATCGTTTGAGAAGATGTTGTATGTCTGGTAATAATAAGAGTGTTTAAATCCTTTAATACACAAGTGTTAAAATTTGCTGTAAGAAATAGAAAACATAAAAAAAGCCTGCAAGTTTACTTGCAGGCTTCTTCGATTATTGGCTAATAATCTCTACGTGGTATTTCGTTTTAGTTTATTGAGCACATACAACAATTGGTAGGAGACCGGAGCTTTGTTCTCCAAAATCTCCAGAATCATATACTAAATCTCCATTTGGTGCGTAAACTTCAAATCTAATTTCTCCCCAGTAATCACCAGGGAAATTCCAAGAAGCACTTACCGTACCTTCGGGAATCGTAATTGAGCCTGTGCCTTCACTAAGTCCCACTGTACAGTCGTAATCACTTGCTTCATATGGGGTACATAAGCCTACTTGTTCTACTGTTCCATCTATATCAACTTGAATACCTGGGCCTCCGTCTCCTGTTGTAGTCTGCCAACCGTCACCGTAAGAATCGAACATTCTAACAACATACTCTCCAGGTTCAGGGGAGCAAGTTAATAAGGCGTTATATTGAAATGGTGCATTGAAAAACACTCCTGTAAGTACAGTTGTGCTACTTTCTTGGCCATATGTTCTTCCGTCCGAAAGATTGAGAGCTAAGTCAAATACAAAAACATCACCAGCAGCATAATCAGAATCTGATATGCCCATTGCTGCAACTGCTTCTCCGAATGTAGCGGTTAATGTTGCTCGTGGTAAGCCTACTGGTCCTTCTGAAAATTCTGAAGCAGCAAATGATTTAACAAGAGCCCTATTTGCATCAGTGGTTCCGTTATCTGGTGTTAGATCTCTAACCGATACGTAGACATCAACACTTTCAAGTAGGCCTCCATCTTGAGCATCTTGTTCTTCGACAGTAACCATGAAAGTAGAAGTGTTGTCACTTGAATTTAAAAGTGCATTATCTACACTAACAGTTCTTAAAACGGCACCTTTCTCATAATCTAGAACAGTGTAAATTGAGTTGTCTGGATCTGTATCACAAGATATCAGATTAAAAATAAGACCAAGAGCTATTGTGTGTTTTAATAATTTTTTCATATTCATATTTTTTAGTTTGCAGGGTTTGTAATCCCAGAGTCCCAAAATACCTGACTAGAATTGTCTTGTCTTTGATTTACATTTGGATTTGCACTTACCTCATTAGCTGGATATAGCAGCGTTCTTGGAAATAGACCTGGGTTTGGATCTATACTCCGAGCTAACGTCCTCGGATAACCTGTTCTTCGAATAAAGTTATATGCATCGGCAGCCCCGCCATACATTGCAATAAAAAATTGTTCGCCAAGAATATCAAGTTTAGATTTTTCTATTGGCCAATCTTGAGCATCAAGAGCTGTAGTATTTGGAGCGTCTTCAAAATTCTCAATGGTATTAGCAATAAAATCTTCTATTCTTTCTTCTGTAGGTTCGAAAATTTTATCTGCAGCTGTATCTAAAGCTCCAAATGATGTAACGTAATTGATGGACTCCTCAAGCCCAGCTTCTAAATGAGTGCTGGCCATAGTATAATTTCCTCGCATAGCGTAAGCTTCAGCTCTCCAGAATTCAACATAAGATGATAATATTATAGGCTCGATTCCAGTTCCGCCAGCTCCAAGCCCTAAACCAACAGAAGCATCATAGAATGTTAAGTTTTCTTGAGGAGTGTCTAAAAACACGTAGTCTGGGTTGTCGTCAAATCGACCACCTGCAGGATATACACCGCTTGCTGTTCTGTCAAAAGTATCTGGTGGGATGCCTTCAGCATTTCCATGAACGCGTCCCCAGTATCCTAATCTTACAGAGCACCAGTAATCTTCTTCTTCAGTAAACTGCAGGTGAGTAGGTGTGTCCTGGACTGAACAGGTTAATGTTTGGGCATCCTCAGTTGAAAGACCTAAAATATCTGGATAGATATAAAATTGTTCATTTCCTTCGTAAAGTAAATTAGTAATACTTCCTGGAGTCACCGCTGATTGACGATAGAAATAATATCTTCTCCTAGGGTCATCATCTCCAGTTACATCTCCTAGTTCACCTGCCATTAGGTTCATTAACCAATTGGAGCGATATAAACCTGCGCCAGAATCTGTATAGTCACTTGCATAATCAGGATGTCTATTGTCAGGGTTTTGCTGGTTATCACCATAAGCAAATACTACGTTGTCTTCGGCAGTTTCTATAACATTAGTGGCATTAATAACACCTTGATAATCACCTGTTGTTAGGGCAACACGCATTCTAAGTGTATTTATAAACTTAATCCACTTCTCTGTGGCAATATCCTGATCGTTCAAATCATCAAAAAATAAGTCTAATTGTACTGACTCAGTAGATGAGTTTAAAAGTGAGGTTGCTTCATTTAGCAAGGAGAGCGCCGACTGGTATACTGCTTGATCGTCATCTAAAGAAGGACTAGGGAATTCGTCTGGCATATTTGCTTCCGTATAGACCACATCGCCTATATAATCTACAAATAACATTAATATATGAGCCTCCATGGCTTTTGATATCCCGAGGATATAATCATAGGTTCCCTCTGTATTTAGAGATTCTATATTAGCGATATCAGGAATCATCCCGCTGTATAAATTACTCCAGGCCCCATTGAGGGTACTTCCAGGGTAATTTTCATAATAAACCCGCCCACTCATATAATCAATTCTTGATAGTTGTCCACCAAGATTATTGAAAATGGCTACGGTGTTTTTATAATTTAATTGAACGCTATTAAAGAGAAGCGTAGGGTCTGCTTGATCAGGACTCAGTGCATTTGGATCCTGCAGTTTTTCTAATTCGACAGTTTCACAGCTTTGAAAAAGCGTAAACACTGATAGAAAAACAATAAAAGATAGTTTATATATATTTTTCATATTTAAGTTTTGTTTAAAACAAATGAGTTATTCATACTCCTAGTTGATCCATTCTCATTTAGAATGAAGCTTTGACACTCAACCCATATCTTCTGGAACTAGGTCCGTTTAAGTAATCGAATCCTCTACCGTTACCAACACCAAGACCAGCTACATTAGGGTCGAAATTAGCTCGATCTGGTGTGTTGTATGCGTCAAACCAGAGGTTGTATCCTGCAGCAGTAATAGAAAGATTGCCAAATGGAGTTTTTTCGAGCCATTTTTTAGGCATATTATAACTTAAAGATAGTTCCTTTAGTCTTATAACTGAAGCATCATAAATTTGCAATTCGCTAGGTCCAAAAAGCACGTTGTCAAAATAGAAAGATGAGTTGTCAATTTGTTTTGTGTTGATGGTACCATCAGCAAGTACACCTGGTAGAATGAAAGGCTCTCTACGGTCTGGATTAATCAGTCCGCGACCTAACAATGTAGCAATGGTTTGAGAGTAAATATCCCCGCCCTTGACGTGACTAATTTGAAAGCCTAAAGTGAAGTTTTTGTAGGATATCGAATTTATGAAGTTCATAACGTAATCGGGATTAGGATTACCAATTATTGGTGAGATTGTTCTAGACCCTGGTGTTCCTATAGCGACTTCATTTCCGTTAGCATCAATTGCAATTTCTTCTTGAGAGGTATAGAAACCGTCATTTCCAACAACAAAATTACCATTGTCGTCTCTTCTTACTCTACTACCTACGATAACACCTAATTGTTCGCCTTGAATTGCTGCGTTACCTAAATTGCTGAATCCTGCATAAACGATTTGGTCATCTTCTTGTTCAGTTACAATTTGCTTATTTGTTGTGAAGTTTACCCTAGAATTCCAATTTAAGCCTCCAGCTTCTCTACTTTTTAAAATGTCAATACCGAGATCAGCTTCCCATCCTGATCCTTCTACTTTTCCAATATTTTCTTGGGTTTGGGTTGTACCATTAGATGGAGGTAGTGGTTTAAATACAATAAGGTCTTTAGTGGTTCGATCATAATATGATAAGCTTACATCTACTCTGTTCTTTAATAGTCTCGCATCAAAACCTACTTCCCATTCGCTAATAAGCTCTGGACGAAGTTCTGGATTTGCTAGGAAGTCACTTACTGAGTTTGTTATTATACCTCCTGGTCCACCAATTGCACCACCTGGAACTTGCGTGTTTTGGTCAATTACATTAACCGTAGGATACCCTGTAGGAAAGCCTGCAGATGAGCCAAGACCAGCTCTTATTTTTAAGTAGTTAACACCAAGGCTATTACCATTTCCGAATCCTTCAAAAGCTGATGTTGGAATGAAGGATGCACTTACACTCGGGTAAAATTGGCTGTTGTTTTCAGAAGTTAAGTTAGAGATCCAATCATTTCTGCCAGAAACGGATAGATATAAGAAGTTATCGTATTCAAAAGATAAATCACCAAAGAGACCTATAGTGTTTCTTTCAGATATACTTTGAATGGGTAATTGATTTTCGTAATTAAAATGTTTGTTAATTCCATAAACAATCTGACCAGAACTTGCAACTCCTTGAGAGTCAAAGTATTCGCCAAGACTGCTTCCTCCAATTAAAAAACTCAGGTTTAATTTTTGATCTGATGTTAAATCATAATTACCAGAAATTGCAGCGTAATGGTTAAATGTGCTGGAATTATTGTCGTAGGTGTTGTAGTAGCCAAAGCGGTCTGCATCACTGTTTACACCACCTTTGTTAGAGTACGAGTGATTTCTTTCGTTATAAATATCAATACCACCGCGATACAGAATGCTTACATTATCATTAAATTCGTAAGAAAGCTGTGCATTTCCAAAAACACGATTGGTCAACTGGCCATTTTGAGCGTTCGCTACGATCCATCTAGGATTTACTATATCATTTCCATTTCTATAATATATACTACCTCCTGTTTCTGGAATCTCATATGGAAGTCCCATGAGATCTACTCCAATCGGTGTAAAGAAGACTTGCCCGAATACAGAAAGACCGAAATTAGCGTTACCATCACCTGCTGCAACCGGAGGAGTAACAAAATTACTTCTTGAATAATTAAGAATCCCTGTTACTGTAAAGTTATTTGATAATTTAGCTCTACCACCTACAGAAAGTGTATTTCTAGTAAGGCTGTTTCCAGGTGTAAAGCCTTCATCGTCAGTGTGACCGAAGTTTACATTAAATGACATGTTTCCATCATCAGATGCTCCTCTTATATTTACCGAAGTGTTTGCTACGCCTCCTGTTCTGAAGAAGTCTTTTACGCTTGAATAAGGTTTGTAGTCATATCTGATTCCTTGGTAGTTTTGGTATAGTTCGTTTTGTCCACTTAGATAGTTTCTTAAAAAAGCGGATGTACTGTAAGGGTGAGCCACGGTCCCATTAGCGTCAATAATGCCTGCGGGATCATTTAAATATCCATCTACACCATCGGGACTAAAATTGGGGCCCCAGTTACTGAAAAACCATCCGAACGATTGATTAAAACCACCGCCATATTCTTGTTGATAATCTGGTAAAGAAGCGATTTCATTAAAAAAATATGATTGATTAACAGTTATTTCTGTTTTCTTTTTGCTAGACTGTCCGCTATTTGCTTTAGTGGTAATTAAAATCACCCCATTTCTACCGTCGGTTCCGTACAGAGTTGCAGCAGCTAGTCCTTTAAGTACCGTTATGCTTGCAATGTTATTAGGGTCTATGTCTAAGAAACGGCTTGAACCAACATTACCATTGACGAAGTTGTCTTGAGAATTGGTTCCGCTGCTAAAAGGAACGCCATCAACTACAAATAAAGCTTGGTTGCTACCATTAATTGAGGTGTATCCTCTAATAACAACATTAGTTGCAGAACCAGATGTGCCATTTTGGGCAGTTATTTCCACACCGGGAGCTTTACCAGCAAGGACACGCGCTACATCTGATTCTGGTCGTTGTTCTAGGTCTTCAGATGAGACTTCGCTTACAGCGTAACCTAGTGCTTTTTTCTCCCTTTTAATCCCTTGGGCGGTTACAACTACTTCTTCAAGTGCTTCACCTGCTGTTAATTGAACATCAATAGTAGAAGAAGTGCCTACTGTTACATCTTGCGGAGAAAATCCTACATAACTAAATGTAAGTACATCTCCAGTTGATGCTTCAATAGAATACAATCCATCAAAATCTGTTTGAGTTCCGGTTGATGTTCCGGAGATAAGAACGTTAACCCCGGGAAGTGGGACACCACTATCGTCGGTTACCGTTCCAGAAATTGTTCTGGTTTGTGCAAAAGAAACTTGCACAACTAATGCTACAAAGAGCATTAGAAATCCTTGTAATCGTTTTTTCATGTTTAATATTTATTTGAATTAGCCGAGGATAAAAATGATTAAAAAAAAAGACTCAAACAACAATTATGGTGTTATTTTTAAATTTTTGTTAATTTAGTTATGCTAAAGTGTTAATTAAGGATATTTTTAATTTTTACCCTTTTTAACTGATAATATTTCAAAATTAACAGAATTTAACAGGTTTTGGTAGGATTTGGTGTTAAATAGTCAATTTTACTATTATGTTAGATTTGTTTTGGATTGCCAATGTTTTAGAAAACGGTTGAAAATGTTAAATGAAGAATTGTGTTGGAAAAATCAAAACCTTCTTTTGGTTTTAAGCCATTGGCCAGATTCAATTTTAGGGTACCCGATTGCGTTAAGAAAGAAGTTCCGAATCCGAATGAGTATAGTGTGTTTTCTTGGTTGGTGATGTCGTTTTTGATGTAGGCCAAGTCAAATATGCTGTTTATGTAGAGTTTTGAAGAAGGGGTGTATCTAAATTCAGACTGAATGCTGCTAAACGTGTTGGTGTTTAGGCTGTTTTCTTTGAAGCCTCTTAAAGTGCTCATTCCGCCAAAGCGCTCTAATTCATTGGTGAGATAGTTGCTTGATTGTAAAAAGTGGGTTTTGTTCTTTAAGTGTATCTGTGTGTTGTTTGAAGTGTTAAATGATTTTACCGCTTCAATATCTATTGAGAATTGTGTGACTGTGTTTTCTGTTTGGCGTTGTGAAATTCCTGTGTGAATTTTAATTGTTTCTGTGTTGTTAAAAAATGATTGTGTTGTCCTTCTATTGTATTGAAAGCCTAGGTCGATTCTGTTTTTAGTGAATTCTTCTGTAGATGCAAGTGGAGTTGGTGTTGTGGAGTTTTCAAAGGTGTAATCTAATTTGAGTAGCGTTTGTGGTGTGATATTGTAGGAGATTCCAAAGCCTTGTGTTGTGTTAGAGAAAATGCTGTCTTGTCTAAAAATGTTGAGCTGAGCGCTAAGGCTGAGAGGTGTTTTAAAAATATAAGGCAAGTGGGTGTTGAGGTTGAAGGTTTGTTGCTCATCACCATTGCTTTTGTAAAGTAGATTTATTGATTCGCCATAGTTAAAGTTGTTGGTTAGTGCTAAATCTAAGTTGCCGTCAACTCGTAGCTTACTGTTGTCTTCTCTTGAGGCGAACCCTAAAAAACCTTCAAGTTTGTTGATGTTTTTCTTCTTTATATATAGGTAGAGGTTTGTGCTGTCTTTTGAAAAGAATAGTTCTGGTTCCTGAGTTTGTTGAATGAAAGGGATGTTATCAAGATTCTTTGTTATTGATATAATTTCGTCGCGCTTGAATAATGTGGGCTTGCTGATCTTTAGAAAGTGCTTGAGAAATGATTTAGGGAATTTATCATATCCTTTGATGGTGACGGTATTAAGTAGACGTTGTTGTTCTCTTGTTAAAATGAGTGTTGCTTCGGTATGGTTGCTGATTTTTCGAATGTTGGTTAGGTTTATAGAGGAGAGAGGGAAACCGGAGTTGGTTTCGGTAGTTATTAATTTCTGAAGTGTTGGCTGTATTTGACTAATTGCAATACGGTATTTGTTTTTAGAAAACGGAATGCTGCTTTTTTCTAGCGTTTCAATGAGTTTGGGGTTGGTTGCGGTTAAGGTGATTGAATCGGTTCTTTTTCCTAGGTGAAGTTTTAGGGAAGTTGAATCAGGGTTGTCTGACGTTGTTTCTGAAAAGTAATGCTGAAGATAGCCTCTTATATATAAGGAGTCGGTTAAGGATTGAATGGCTGATCTTAATTCTTTTTTTGAGTTGAAGTTGTTGGGTTTTTTTATGGAGTTGATTAGGCTATCCGCTGAAGCTGAATCGGTGAAAATGTCTAGATAAGTTTTTTGTGCGGCTATCGATTGACTTAAAAGGAGGAGTGTGCCGAGGATGAAGAATTTAAGCTTCAAAATTTAAATGGGGTTAGGTTAGGTAATCGTTAAGAATTTAATAATAGAAAAATCTCTTTGAAAATTAATGATTTAAGTGTTGAAATACTAGATTTATTTTGTAGCTTTGCACACCCTTAGAAAAGGGCTATTATAATAACTATAATTTAGGTAAAAGGAAATTATGCCAACAATTTCACAATTAGTACGAAAAGGAAGAGCCAAGATAACCAAGAAGAGTAAATCGGCTGCTTTGGATTCGTGCCCACAACGCCGCGGGGTTTGTACCCGTGTGTACACCACTACGCCTAAGAAACCTAACTCAGCGATGCGTAAAGTAGCGCGTGTTAGAT
>Ga0208450_1000049_pt1 | contig 108302 bp, 68 predicted proteins | sample MalvireepMed_908_FD_184249 | JGI IMG/M metagenome (GOLD analysis project Ga0208450, IMG submission 184249) | Marine viral communities from the Global Malaspina Expedition - Malaspina viral metaG DeepMed_908 (SPAdes) (version 2) | ecosystem: Environmental > Aquatic > Marine > Oceanic | place... | reverse complement strand
ATCATGACCAGAGGAATTTTGTATCTATATACTATTGATATTTATGGTGCTAGAAAGCTTATTCTTGCTGCTTACTTTAAGCTGATTTTTTTCTTGAACAATTGTGCGAATAAAAATAACTTGTTTACGACTACAAGATTATGTATTAATAGCTGCGTCATTCGGTAGTAATAAAATTAAATACCACAAAGTAAAAAAAGAGGCATCTAGGATGCCTCTTTTGAATTTGATTTAATTATTCGGCTACTATGATATCCCAAGATCTGATATTACAAAATCTTCCCGGGGTTTCCCCCCATTGTGTTGTGATTTGACCAATAGTTATAGTCATCGCTTCATCTACTGTAAAATTCAGACTGTAGGTGTACTCTGTACCTAAAGCACTATTAATTCGCTTTTGAGCCAAAACACTGTCTGAGGTAAGCACATCTGCAACATCAGGTAATGTCTCACCTTCTGCAACAACAAAGAAGGAACCTCCTGCATCGTCTAGGCTATGATTTGTATCCCGAATCAATACATTGAGTGTATAAGATGCGGGCTCAACCATCACACTTTGATAGATCTTACCATTAGTAATTGCGGGAGCTCCCCATCCTGATTCAATATTAAAAATATTACCATTCCATTCATCCCATCCACCTTGACCATTATGAATTTTCACAGGGTCTGTGGTAATCCAATCTTCAAGAACGCCCCAACGACCATCTTGCGATTGCGCTCTAAATGGTATCGCTGCATTAGCAAGTATAGGTTTTGGAACTGGTTTTATATCAACATATTCTGTATAGAATGTATCTAAGGATGTCTCTTCGGGAATAAAAGCAGTTCTGTACTTGTAGCTAGAAAAACGTTTGAAATCGTCGATGACAGCTTGAGAATTCTCTATATCAACAAAGAGTTCTTTTTCCTCATCTTCCATTGAAGTATAGATAACTTGAGTTCCTAATACTCCAGTGGTCAAATCCATTGAAGCATAATCTATAGTAAGTGTATTTTCTATTAGATTATTTGCTAAAATAGGTCTGTTAAATAAGGAACTTTGATATCGTGATCCATAAACTTCAGCAGTTTGATATACAGCTATCGATTTGTTTCCCAACTTATCAAAAGTGCGGACTTCAAAATTATAGATATTTTCAGCGAGATTATCTATCATCACTGAGACCGTGTCTACATTTTCTGTTCGAGTGATTGGCACTACCATAGAATCTTTTTTGGTATTCCAATAAATACGAACCTCCGTAACTTTAGGATCTGCTAAAATTAAACCTTCTATTTTCACTCTATTAAGGCCCGGATATACTTTTAAAGAATCTATTTTACCGGTATAAGATATCTCACCTCCTTCGACGTATTTTAAATACTCATCCTCATCAGAGCATGAAAATATTGCTAAACCGACTACGAGCAGTGAAAGTATAATTAATTTATTGTATATATTTCTCATTGTTCTTGTGATTTAAAGGTTAGGATTACCGTAAACATGTACTTCAGAAACTGCCATGAAATCACCGCCGGTCCAGTTTTCTGTACACTGTATTCTTAAATAGCGTACCGCGGGCGCATCCAATGGAATCTCATAATCTGCACCATCCTGAGCAGCAACTAGATCATCATTATTTTCTTGACCATAAGGTAAACCTGAAGGTTTATCGATCTCGTACTCTCCTAAAAGCGTCCAACCTGATAAATCGCCATCGTTAAGTTCATTAGAACCCCAGATTTTAAATGACTTCATCGCTCCCAGATAATAGTATAGACGCTGGCCACCGATAGGTTCTGAAAAATTCCATATTCTTAATCGACTCAACTTTGTTGTTGCTCCAATATCAAAAGTTACCAGGTGATCTTCTGTCTCAACCGTTCTACTTGTAAAGTAAGATCCCCAATATTCTAAAAATTCACCATCAAAAAGATTAGATACTGGATAACAGCAAATTACCTCTGCATCATTGGGTAAGTTCACACCTCTGTAATTTGCCTTCGGCATCAAGGTCTCAAAAAATGGTTTAATATCGGTAAATAGTGTGTCTGTTACATTGAACCAACGATCTCTGACTGTAATTGCAAAGTTTTGAGATACTGTATCAAAACCTCTCAAGGCTTGATCTATTTCAGTTACAGATGTATAAATACTATTAGCTAAAGGTTCGTAATCACCATCCTGATTTTTTTGCATTACTAAAATCGCAATATCATCTGCATTTGGATTTTCAGCGCGGATCCGCACTCCTCCAAAATCTGGCTGAGCGGTTAATGACTCTCTTACTCCAAATACAGGTGCAAGTTCTGGACTTACCGTTACGGTAACAGGTTCGGACTCGGTTTCACTTCGGTTCACTGCATAAACATCAACATCAATGTCCTGCAAACCCGCAAACCCTTCTAATAGCAGAGAATTGCCATAATAAGAAGATTTCACTTCCATATTAGTTCCATTTTCTAAGGTATACCTTGCTACCACATACAAAAGGTCTTGATCTGCCGGAGCAGAATATGTAAGTTTAGCTTTACCAGGAAGATTCTCAACAGTTAGATTTTTTACCTGCCCAGGAGGCGTACTATTGCTCTCCAATGGGGTATTATCATTATCTTCTGAACAACTCAAAAGCACAGCACAGATACATACTGTAATCTGAAGCAACCAATAATTTAATTTTGTTTTCATAGTATTCCTTTTTTTACCAACCCGGTGCTTGCACAAGGCTAGGGTTTTGAATTAATGTATTTTGATCTAAAGGCCAGAAGTAATCTCTTGGAGCGATGAATCGTTGCTGATATAATGTTCTTACTTGATAGTATGCTTTCTCAGTAGATTCAAAAACACTCCAACCTCTTACAGGCTCATTATATTCACGCGCCGCTTCTTTCCATCTTCTAATGTCCCAAAACATTTTTCCTTCAAAAACCATCTCTATGTTACGCTCACGATGAATGATCTCACGAAGTCCATCTTTAGATGAGAATTTATTGGGATTATTTGAAAAGTTAGTCCAAGACTCTTGCACTCCATCAAGACCTGCTCGCGCTCTAATTGCATCTATATATTGAAATACTTCTGGAGTTGGACCGTTAATTTCGTTTAAAGCTTCAGCATATAATAGATATAAATCAGACAAACGCAGTTCTGGCCAAGCGTAATCCTTATAGGGTGTACCACCACTAAAAGTTTGCTCCCAGTTTATCAGTTTTTTAATATAATATCCTGTAACATTAAAATCGAATGCATCTGAAGAACCACCATAATCTTTGTATTTCGTTTGATAATGCCATCTTGTATCATCTGAACCACTATCAAATTTATAGAAGATAGAACCATCAAAACCAAGATCTGCATAGAAGCGAGGTTCACGATCAAAATTTAAAATAGAAGTTCTATACCCTAACAGAATATTGTATTGATCCTCGGCCCCAGCCTCTCTTAATTCTGTGATATCTCCAAAGGTTAGCGTTTTATCTTCCTCTATTGGCACTCCATTTTTTGTGTAAAACATTTGTGCTGTCTCTAGTGTAGGAGATAGTGCTCTACGTGCAACTGTAGGGCCTAAGTCAGCTTCAGTAGCATTCATTGCTAGACGTTGTAATTCATAAGTACGGCTATTTGAATTGGCCCAAATGATCTCTCTGTTCCAACGCTCTGTAACTGCTTGTCTTATATCAAGTTTAGTTTGTGTAATCGGTTCTATGTCAAATGTAACATCGTCTTTATAAAAGATTTCTGCACCGTTAGCCTCAGCTACATCAATTGCCTCTTTTAAAGCATCTGCAGCACGTTGCCATTTTGCAGGTTCATAGGTTAAATTAAAATACGGTGTTCCGTCTTTTCCATTAAAACCAGCCATATCCTCATTACCATTAAATAATGGGCTTGCAGCCATTGTAAGTAATTCAGCTTTAATTCCTAAAGCTATAGGTCTGGTAATTCTACCTAGATCTTCTTGCGTATCTGTGATCATAGGTGGTAAATTAACCACAGCTTCATCGAGTAATTCTACAAGATAATCAACGCTAGGGTCTATTGGCTCTCTAGGAACCTGAATTTGATCTTCTGGTGCATCTACAGGTACAGCCTCTCTCATAATTGGAATTGGCCCGTACATTCGCATTAAATAGTAGTGATAATACGCTTTTAAGAATTTGGCTTCAGCAACCCAACGTAAACGCTCTGCCGGACCAAGGTCAGGTACTTGACTCTCGTCTTCAATGTTTGCAATAAAAATATTACAGTGTCTTATTCCATCCCAAAGCTGATATAAATCTCCTGGGCCACCTCCCTGATAGCGACCTTCCCAAGCATCCATATATGGATTAGAAGAGCGCTGCAGGTTACGAGCAATGTCAAAAGCAAAACTATTAAACGATGCATCTTGTGGTGGAATCCACGTCTCGTCTCCGGCTAAAAATGCAATATTATAAACAGCATCACCGTTTCTTGGCAAATAGGCATAACAGGTAAATAGATATTTTTCTGCTTCATTGCGTAATTTAAATGCCTGATCTATAGTTGCTACGTTATCGGGCACAACATCTAAAAATGTCTCTTCGCACGATTGTAAACCTACTGCTAACATCAATATACTAGACCATTTAAAAGTCTTAGTTATAGATGAAGCAAACGTAGCTTTAATTGTATTGAATGTATTTAAAATCATCTTTTTCATATTTTTAAAAATCTACACGTAAACCGATGTTATAAACAGACTGAATAGGATATCCTAAACCGTTGCCTCCCATCTCAGGATCCCAAAGCTTAAAACTGCTCCAAACTGCAAGATTGGTTCCACTGAAATAAAGACGAGCTGCTTTAAGACCTAGTTTGTTTGTTAAGCTTTCAGTAAAATTATAACCAGCTTCTACGGTTTTTAATCTTAAAAATGCCCCGTCACGCATCCACCAGGTAGATACTTGATTGTTATTTTCTATAAAAGTATCTCCAAGTCTTGGCCAGAAAGCGTAAGAGTCACGGTTAGACTCAGACCAGTAATCATCTGCAACTACCTTTAATAAACCATTCTGATAAGGGCCATTGAGCACAAATGGTGCTATATTCTCGGGGTTTATAAAGAAGGAAGTTCTTGCTGCACCTTGAAAGAAAATACTTAGATCAAAAGATTTGTAACCTACTGTACCACCAAAACCATAAATGATTTCTGGGATTGTTGGATACCCAATTGGCACTTTATCATTTTCGGTAATAATACCATCACCATCAACATCTCGATATTTTATATCACCACCGGTATATTCTCCAAATTGTGTTGGTGAATTATCTACTTCATTTTGATCTACAAATAGTCGCTCAGCGATATAACCATATACCTGACTTACATTTTGCCCTATTTGCGATCTATAAGAAAGATTATCAGGATATGAAACTTCATCATACTGTAAAATTTCATTTGTGGCATAAGTCATATTACCTCTCAACTGCGCGTACCAGTTATTACCAAATTGCTCGTTATAGTCAAAAGAAAGATCCATACCTCTACTTTCTACTTCACCAAAATTTGTTTGCGGTACTGCGGTTAGACCTACAACCGAACCTATATTGGCACGAGTTTGCAAAATATTATCGCGACGCTGCCTAAAAAAGTCTGCCGTAAAATTGAACGACTTATAAAGTTCTATATCAATACCAAGGTTTATTTGCTCAGACTCCTCCCAACCAATATTAGGATTTGCATAACGTGATGTAAATACACCCGGACGGTAATTTCCAAATTGTTCTCCAAATGTAGATCCATAATTAGTATCGTTAAGATTAACGTTAGATAAATAGAAAAATCTATCATTCACGTTACCTATCTGATCATTACCTACGAGACCGTAAGTACCTCTTATTTTTAAGTTAGACACAACATCTTTTACAGGCTCCCAGAAATTTTCTTCAGAAATTCTATAGGCTAAACCAAAAGAAGGAAAGAAACCGTAACGATTACCTAAAGCAAAACGTTCTGAACCGTTATAACCAAAATTAAATTCAGCTAAATATTTACTGTCATAACCATAGGTAAATCGCCCGGAAAGACCGTGATTTCTATTAGCTAATGAATTTTGTACACTACCTGCGTTTCCTTGCTCAAAACTTGATAATAAATTGATAAGCATACCGGACACTGCATGTTTCTCATTAAATGTATGATCATAACTTAAAGCAGTTTCTAAATAGATTCTAGAATCTAGATTTTTATCTCCTTCACTGTAATTAAGATACTCTGTACCTGTTGTACCTATTGAACTTGGACCACCATCATTCAAGACATTGATTTCTAATTCACCCGTTTCTGGGCTAATATTAGATGAGTAATAAAATGGATTATATTGTCTAGAAACAGAATAGTAACTATATCTTCTTAGATATCCCATAGCACGAGCCCTAAGACCTTCAGTTATCATCCCAAGATCTTGTTTGATCTCAATTTGAGGCTGGATGGTTGAAGCTTTCCAAGTTTGATATCCTCTTACCATCTCTGCATATGGATTGATCAACAAAGTATTATCCCCGGATCGCGTTCGTGCACCTCCAAATAAAGGATGCTCAATAAACGGCAATTGGCTTTGAGGATAAATTTTAGGGAACTTTACGGGGTTTGACCATAATGCTAAGTTGAAGATACGACCTCCTCCTCCTACAGGACCATTATAATCATCAAACTGCCCGTATACACGAACAATACCAACTGTAGTTGGCGTTAGATTCACATCTATATTACTCCTAATCGAGTAATTTTTAAGTCTAATGTTACTATTAAAGTTATTAATACCTTCTACATCTAGCACACCATTATCTACATTGTAGGTACCCGAAATATAATAACGTGCATTCTCACCACCACCGGTAGCACTAAGGTTGATACCTTGATTAATAGTATAGTCAGAAATTAATTCGTCTGTCCAATTATTACTTGGATATAATAATGGATTATCACCTGCTGCAGTACGCTCTATTTTACTTTGACTATAAGGTAGCTGCGCATTTGGATTACGCGTTAATGCAGCCTCGTTTGCAAGTTGCATATACGTAATATTATCGGCAAAATTAAAATTTCGTGTGTTTGAAGATATGCGGGTTTCAGATCTTAAGTGAAATTGTGTTTTTCCTTCTTTACCCATTTTGGTACGAATAACCACAACACCATTTGCACCACGCGCACCATATACGGCAGAAGCAGCCGCATCTTTCAACACAGAGAATGATTCTATGTCATCTGGTTGTAAACGCGCCATATCATTGGTCGTAGATTCGATACCATCGATAAGAATAAGAGGGTTACGCTTACCCGAACCAAAAGTCCCTAGTCCCCTGATAAAGAAGTCTGAGTTATCAGCTCCCGGTTCTCCACTACGTTGAAAAGCAATCATACCTGAAACACGACCAGCCATCATTGTAGTAAGGTTACTTGTAGGGCCTTTAAGCTCTGCCGGATTTATTGCCGTGATCGAACTTACCAAACTACTTTTCTTTTGATTGGTGTTAAAACCTATAACTACCGTTTCCTCAAGCGATTCTAAATCAGGCTCAAGACTAATATCTATGGTTTCTTGATCGGTTACTTTTACTTCTCGTGTTTTAAAACCAACATAAGAGAAAATTAAAGTAGCTCCCTCTGCAACAGTTAAAGTATAATTACCATCAAAATCTGTTGAATTACCATTACTAGTTCCTTTTTCCAATACAGTTACACCGGGTAACGGCGTTTTAGAATCACTCGCAATGACCGTTCCTCGTATTGTTTTTTGAACCTCTAAATTTTCCAGAGATGTTTTGTTATTTTCTAGAGCATACGAGAATGTCGATAACATCATACAACATAATAGAAGTGCGCTACAAATGTGTGTGTAATTTTTAGTCATATCATCTAAGCTGAGATTAAAGAATAATTAAATACGTGTTTCATAAAAATTGCTTTTAATTAAATTACTAAAACGAAATCGATGTAGTAAAAATGAAATACAATTAAATTAATACTGGTTAATTACCAGCTTGTAATAATTCGTAGATTATAATATGCCGAACTTATTACTTATCGCTGGTTGCATTCAAATCGTAATCAATCTTAAGAAATCGATTTCGTAAACAACGAAACAATGTTAAATATATTAACAGAAGTTGATGCGGTAATTTTTGTCTTTTTAGGGGATATAAATTGTTCAAGTTCGCTGAACCCCTATAAATAAAGGGAAAGTAGGAATGTGAAAAAATGGCGTCGGCTTTATTAAAAGCTTTTAGTTATCTGTTAAATACTATTTAAGCTCATAATTTTTGTAATAAAAAGTGCATTTAAAGTTTCCAAATGTAGCTATAGAATTTGTAGCATATCAATAACAGTCCATTTTGATTTGACCGCGTTGCTGATAATAACTTAAAGATTTTAGTTGATAGGTTTCACAAATAACCTGAAGCGCAGCAATCACTTCTTTTTGCATACTAATAGACCCACAAATCATTAGAACGGTTCCATTTTTTAATGCATTAGAAAAAGCTAAATGATTACTGGCGATCACGTGTTGCACATAGATCTTTTCCTTTCCTAAACGAGAATATACCGGAACAAATTTTGAAAGCAACCCACGCTCCAATGCAGTGCTGATCTGGTTTTCATAAAGCGCAAAACTTGCTTCATTTTTAGCTCCCCAATACAAGACGCGTTCCTTTTTGTTTTCATTATCAGCCATCATTCCTAAAAATGGAGCTATTCCTGTTCCTGTAGCAATGAGGATGGCATTCTGATTTTTCTTTAAATGAAAATCAGGATTTTTAACACGTACCGCATTAAGTGACGCTCCAACTTCAATATCATTGAGATAGTTAGAACACAGCCCAAATTCGTGTCTCTTTATACTTAAGAGCAGTTCTTCTTCTAAATTCTTCCCTATAGAATAAAGGCGTTCGTGTGTGTCCTTTTGCGGATAAATAGCTAATAGATCACCTGATCTAAATTTGATTGATTTCTCGGGACGAACCGTTACTAAAAAGGTATCATCCGGATTTTCTTGAGCCTTCGTTTTTGCTATTACTTCAAATTTTTGAGGCTTCTTACGGGGCTTGGTTACCATATTGTCTCTGGGGACTTCAAGTTTAAGAGCTAATCGCTCTCCCCATTGATCTACCCATTGATCAAAGGCCTCCCAGGATTTATTATTTATGGTGTACACCTTCAGCAATTCTTTGGCTGCCGGACTTGAGCGCAGCGCTTCGTCTACATCAAAAGCATATTTACAATAGCTTGGATACGCCAACGAACCAAAACCAACCACACTGTATTCAAATTGCGAGACGTCTTTAAACGTATTAAGCAAGTTTAAAAATTTAGTGGCGTTTGCAGGAGGATCGCCGTCCCCATACGTAGAGGTAAATATCACCAATTGCTTCATCTTTGGAAATTGCTGATATTTATCCATTTGGGTAAGGTGAACCTTTATATCTTTATTGAGTAGCTCTTTATAAAATAAACTCGCAAAAGACATCGTACTCCCGGTTTCAGAACCGACGAGGATTACAATTTCGCTTTGCGCAGCTTTATATTTATTTTTGATTCTCCCTTTGCGACGCATAAACGTCATCTTGAATCCTGAATAAATAAAGAACAAAATACTAAAACACGCCGCCGCCAATATCACAGCCCAAATGACACTTCCACGACCTGTATGTAAAACCGTGCTGTAGTACGATAACATATTGACCAATGGATATGAAAGCTCACTAATTACTTCTCCGCTAACTTGATTAACGAGAAGCTCTCGATCGGTTAAACTTATTTTATAAGGATCTTCGACATCAGGACTAAACGGAAATTCGATGTATCGAACATCTGCTATTGTAATATTTTTTAAAGCAGGAAATTCAGACAAACTCCTTTGTGGACTGTCGGTTATAGCAGCGTAGTCAACATCGTGAGTTAGCACGATATCAGGTAAAATTTCAAAACGCTGTAGCGAAAGGTAAACACCTGTAAGCGTAATGATAATGATAGGAATGAGCGATAAGCGTCCTAAATAAATATGATAATAGGAATAAAAATTATCCCTTATTATTCGGTTGAAGAACGCACGAATGCCTTGTTGTCTTTTGATGATTAAAATAAGGCCGGTAATACTGATAAGAAATAATAAAAAGGAAGCAAGACCTACAAAAAAGCGTCCTGTGCTTTTTAGGAATAGACTTCGGTGCAAACTGGTTGCAAATTGAAAAATTTCGGCTTGTTTCTCAATTTCGCCTACTTTTTTTCCTGTTAGCGGATTGATATAAAAATCACCGCTGTCGCCTTCCATACTCAGTACAGAAGCCTTCACAAAACCTGCTTCATCAATTTCAACACTTAAGACTTCGTCATAACTTGACTTAAGTGTATCGATGAGTTGCGTTACGGGAATCTGGGTTTGATCACCACTGTAGTTTAATGCAGCGTGATCAATAGGTTCAAACGCCAGAATGATTCCTGTTACGGAAGCAAGAAGTATGAATAAAAAAGAAGATACAGCCAATGCTAAATGACTGTATCTCCATATTGATAAAATCATAGCTTAATTGCTTGCCATCAATCGTACATATCTTATGTAACCTTTACCGGCAAATTTACCATTAAGGCTTGCCTGATCAAGCGGAATCATAAGATCATCCTGATAATACTTTTGATCTTCAACAGCGGTTTCAAATCTCAGTTTATAACCACTGTCTATCTTATCCTGAGCAATTTTGAATGAACCTATCCCACGACCACCGGCACCTACAGTAGCTCCGGCAATACCATCGATATTTTCATTTTTTACTTTTTGCTGCTCCCACCATCCGGTAAGATCTGGATACCACTCTTCGTCATCTCCCTGAACTAAAAGGGTTTTTTCATACTCACCTTCAGGATTGATGAGCGACACAACAACATAGGCACCTTCTCCGCTATAGTTAGTTATTTGAATTAAACATTTAAATGTGGTTTCTGCAGGTTCTTTTTCAACAAAAGAAAAAAGTGTAAAGCAGAATAATCCTAATACTAATGTTTTTAATCTCATAATTTAAAATGAATTGTAATCGCTTATTTTAAAAATTCTATGCTTGCTTTGCTGCTGGCTAGAATTTCGTTTTCACTGGCAAGATCATAAATACTCTCACCAAAATCTGTAGTTACACTGGTATCTGCACCATTAGCTACAAGCAACTCTAGAATTTCAGTATTGTCTGCTCTTAATGCTGCAATTTGCAATGGTGTATTTCCATCTTTATCAGCCTGATTAACATCAATTTCTAAAGCCAAAGCTTTTTTGGTTAAAGGCAAACTGTTTTTCTTAACGGCTAACAGTAGCATGTTCTCTTTATTCTCTTGAGTAGCAGCAAAATCAACGCCTTCTTCTGCAAGCAACTCCATTTTTGCTTCAAAAGCTGCTGCGTTACGTGGATTGTAAGCATCAACCAAATAGAACATTAATGTATTTCCTTTATCGTCAACATCAGATGTATCTGCACCTTGCGCAATTAAATAACTTACCACTTCGGGGGAATTTCCTGCAACGGCTCTACTTAACGCTGAAACACCTTCTTCATTAGTATGATTAATTGCTTCAGTCTTCTCTTCAAATAATTTTACTACTTCTAGACTATTTCTAGAAGATGCATAGATAAGTGGTGTGTTTCCTTCACCGTCTACCGCAGTAGGATCTACTCCTTTTTCTAAGAAATAATTGAAAATGTCCATATCCTGATTTCTTCCGGCAAGCACGTGAAGCGGATTGGTTCCTGTAGTGGTAGTAACGTTTGCTTCAATACCCAATTCTTCTAAATATTTAAATACTGAAAGCGGACTAGAGCCCCGGCGAGAACCTTGTGCGGCAGCAAGTATTGCGTTTCCGCCTTCATTATTTGTAGCTTTAGGATCAATACCTTTTTCGATGAGCTTGTTCATCATTTCTACATTTCCTGAGCGGGCAGCATAGATGAAAGCGTTGTTACCATCCTCATCGGTATCGGTAAGAGCAAGACCTTTATCTTCAAAATAATCGATCATTTTGAAGTCTTTTTGACTTGGTAAGATCAAAAGCAAAGCGTTTGCACCGTGATGCGTTTTTTCTACTTTAGGATTAGAACCCTTAGCGATTAAATAGTCATAAATCTTAGTATCTGTAACACCGGCATTGGCAGCAAAATTAAGCACCGAATAGCCGTGATCATCTACAAGGTCCATTTTAGCACCGGCATCAGCAAACTTTTTTACTAAAGGAAAATTTCCTCTAGAAGCCGCCCAAAAGATATAAGTACGACCATCGTGCGTAAGTTTGTTTACTGAATTTCCCTCTTGAGCAAAAAGATAGTCAATCACTTCTTCTGAAGCATCGCCAAAAATAGCCATCACCACAGGATCAAAATTACTTCCGTTAGCCTCTGAAGGATCATTGCCTGCAGTGACCGCCGCCTTGACCTCTGCTAAGGAAGGTTTTTGACCCCAAAAATCTCTAGAAAGTAATTGGTTTGACTCTTGCGCTGTAAGCGTTAAGCTAAAGAGTATTACAAGAGCGCTAATTATATATCGCACTGAATTCATTATTTATTCTTTTTTAGATTAATTATAAATAGGTGGGTAAATTTAATTATTTTTTGGTTTTCGGTCTATGTCTTCCTTGAATATTTTCAGGATAAATTTTAAGATTAAAATAGATGAGAAAACTATGCCACATAAAGCGTTTCGGCACAAATACAATTGATTAAAAATGACATTTTGTTCTGGGAATTTCCTGTATTAAAGTTCATTACTTTTTACTCCCATTATCGAATCTTAGTTTAAGCGTTCGGTCTTCAATCTGCTACTTCTCTCTCATTTGCTACAAAACTACTGAATAATTTTATTTTTATTTAATCTAAATAAGATATTTTATTAATTTTGAACTATCAAAACTATATTTCCTATGAGAAACCTACTACAATCAACTGTACTGCTTCTATTTATTAGTATTTCTGTTCAAGCTCAATCTAAAAAGGATCAAGACAAACAAGCCATAAAAGATATGTGTGGTTGTTATGAAGTAACTTTTAAATATGCAGAAACTTTTTCTCCAGACGGTAATTACACAAAGCACGATGATTACTATGCCTCTGCTCTAGAATGGGCTCAGCTTATTGAAGATGAAGAAAACAAGATCTCTATTCAGCATTTACTTGTAGTACAAGACACGATGGTAATTAAACATTGGCGTCAAGATTGGAGTTTTGAAGCCCCAAATCTTTTTATTTATGATGCTAATAACACCTGGAATCTTGTAGAAAAGGAGGATCAAAGCGTTAAAGGGCAATGGGCGCAAAAAGTATATCAAGTAGATGACAGTCCCAGGTATTCCGGTTCTGCCACTTGGATTCACGTAGATGGTAAAAAAATCTGGCAAAACACTACTCCCGCTCCATTACCTCGCAGAGAATATACGCATAGAAGTGATTACAATATTATGCAGCGTAACAATCAGGTTCAAATCACCACTTACGGATGGTTACACGAACAGGATAACTCAAAAGTATTGCACGCCGCTGATGCCGACGATCGCATTATAGCTGAAGAAAAAGGATATAATATTTATGAGCAAGTAGCAGATGAGCGCTGCGCAGCTGCACAATCCTGGTGGGAAGCCAACCAAGAACTCTGGGCAAAAGTCAGAAAAGAATGGGATCGTATTTTGGCATCAAAAGAACGCCTGAAATTGAAAAAGAAAGTTGATGGTAAGCGCCTTTACAGTGTATTGTTTGATCTTAAACCAACTGCGACAACCGCAGAAATACACCAAGCGATTATTGCATTTGTTGAATGAGTGGAATGCCTAAATATTCAAACCCAATTAACACAATAATTGAAACTTTCAACAATTAGGCTGATTCTAGCAATAAAACCCAATCATTTCCCTCGTGAATTTCGCCCGGCGGATCAAACACTTGTATTCCTTCGTTTTTGAATGTACCTATAGATAGCTTGCTTCCGTCCTTTGGATTGTACCATAATGCGTCTACTTGATTGCCTTCAATTTTACCCATATGTACTTCAATTGTTCTACCGGTATAGGTATAGATCATAACATAATCTGCTCCGCGGGTCGCCGCGAGATAATTGTACCGCTCACCTTGAGTTACAACTAAATCTTCATCAGGAACTCTGCTCATATACGTGTAAGACAACATCAATTGCTTAAGATATTGCATCTGCCCTGCTCCCGCGGCTTGAAGCGCTACTTGCCAGTCCATTTTATTTCCATAGGCACCTTCGCCGTCTTTTTCAGTGTAAAACTGCATTATGGCACTATGTCCGTAAGTAAAACCCGCAGCACCGGCAAAAACCGACCAATATGCATATCTACGTACATCATTTTCATTCCATAGAGGTTGTAACGTATCGTGTAGACCTTGAGGAATTCCTTCGTAAGAGGGTTCACCATCGAGTGTAGGCTTTGTTGGTTCTAAATGGTAATCTACAGTTACATAACGCCAATTATCTTCGCCAAAACCTTTTTCAGAATCATCCTGATCATAGGTTCTGTGCCCCGACTGAAACATATTAAAATCTAACCAAGATGCTGTATGAAACCAATCTGAAGATTGCTGTCTGCCTCGCGGATGAAAAGTTTGTAAAAGCTGTGGTGTTTCCGCGTGAATACTCGCCCCCAAAGCATTCCATACTTCGATATACTGATTACCAAAAGTATCTCCCCCATTAAGCCAAATTATATTGTTATTTTTAAATCGGTTTCCTAAAAAGCGTCCATATTCTTCTGCTTGTGCTACAGACACTTTACCAGAGTTCACATTCCCACCCCAAACCGGAACTAACGCCACATACAAACCTTTTTGCTCTGCAAGATCAATTGCATAAGCCATATGGTCCCAATAATCGTAAGAAGCTGTATTTAGACTATCACCCGCTATCACATTGGGAGTATTTATTTGATCCTCAATCAACGCCTTTGAACCATATACATTTTCTACATCTAATGTATGCAACACCATCACTTGAATGACATTAAAACCTTTTTTCTTACGGTCATCAAAGTATGCTGCAATAGCTTCTCGGTCTAATTTTCTTAATAGTAACCAAGCGGTATCGCCCAGCCACAAGAAGGGATCACCATTTGCTCTTTTAAAAAAATGCGCATTATCTGCAATCTCGATAGGTTGCAAAGTCTCAAGTTGTTCATGACTTTGCGATTCACTTTTGTCTTTACAGCATAAAAGCACCGAACTAAGCAGTAGCCACCCAGTAATTACAATCCTATGTATCATTTCGTTAAACCTTTTGTACAAAGTAACAAAAAGATAACAAACAGAAATTGAGCGATTTAAAATTAAAAACAGACTTAGGTACTAAACCACAGTATTTAATCTATCAATTATAAAATGTCATTTTAATGATTGTAATGTCAAGATCTTCGGTCACTTTTATGGGATGAGAAAGACACTTTATTAAAAAGCCATCTACAAAAATTAAATACACTCCTCTTTCAAAGCCCGTTACGAGATCATCACGATCAAATTTAGAGTCTATTCCAGTTGTTTTTAAAAATGTAGAAAGCGATACAAGGGAATTATCGATTTTACATTGTTCTTCTTCAGCCCTGTAACGGTCCAAAATCAACTCTTGAACATTTTGTGGAAAACTGGGAGTTAAATAACTAATTCTACTCGTTTTGCTTTCTCCTACATTGCGCAGACTTAGGGTAATTGCGTGCATATGTGAAATTGAATACGTTAAAAATCATGTTCAATTTTTGAATATCCACAGAAACTTACATTTCTCGCGAATTCAAAAACCAATGGTGAAATCAATCACCACGCTATGTACGATTTTAGGACTTACTTGGTTTTCAAAATAGGATGGAAAGAATGGGAGCATCTCAGCTTTTAATATAACTAGTCGCTTAAAAGCTATGCTAGAAAGTTATTTGTGACCAAAAAAAGCTTAAATAATTTTGAATTACTATTAAAAATTAAACTTTTAATTGCGTTTCAAAAAGAATATTTTTGATTATTAAACCAAATAGTTCATTTGTTTTTTATGATAAATAGTTTTTCGAATAATGAGAAAGCGGTTTTTATACTTAAAACCAAAGGCGAACAAACGATAAAAGAAATAGCAAATGAGCTTGGCGTCACCACCGAAGGCGCACGTTTTCAGCTATTAAAATTATCTAATGAAGGACTGATAAAATCTGAAAGCAGATCAAAAGGTCGCGGAAGACCTCAGCAGGTGTGGTCGCTTACGGCAAAAGGTCACGCACGTTTTCCTGATACACATTCTGGGCTTACCGTAAAATTAATAGAAAAAATCAAACAGAATCTTGGTGAGGAAGCTTTAAACGAAATTATCTATGCCGCTGGTCAAGACAATATTTTGAGATATAAAGATCAAATTAATGCCGATGACAGTCTTGAAGATAAGCTTACAAAACTAGCAGCCATTAGAACTTCTGAAGGGTATATGGCTCGATTTGAAAAGGATGAAGATGGGAGCTTTATGCTTATTGAGAACCACTGCCCTATTTGTGAAGCAGCAAAAACCTGCCAGGGATTCTGTAAATCTGAGCTGAATACTTTTAAAACTATACTTGGAGAAAACGTTCAGATCAAACGCGTACACCACATTCTGGAAGGTGCACGCCGCTGTGCATATAAGATCGAAGAGTGATGGGTAGGTTTTTGCCTCAGGTCGTTCTACTCACTGGTATTCTGTAATTTGATTCTGGAATATCCTCCAGTCAAAATTCAAAGGCTTTATATGATTCTCATTTAAAGATTAAAGCTAAAATTTCGTACCCTATTCTTTTTAGGTCAGACCTTTTTATTAATAAAAATTAGCTTAGCTATTTTGCTACTGACAACCCCTTGTCACCCTGCCTCAATACTTTTGATTTAAATATAAAAACAACCTAATATTTTAAATTATGAGTATTCAACAATCACACTTGGAGCAAAATCAAGTACTTACATCAGATGAATTATTAGTGCATTATCAAGGACATCGCAATCTTACGCGCAAGCTTATTGAAGTGTTCCCGGAAGATCATTTTTTTAAGTATAGCATTGGTGGCATGCGCACTTTTGCAGAAATGACAACCGAACTTTTGGCTATCGCGGGACCGGGGTTAAAAGAAATTGTCACCGGTCAAACCCAAGAATTGCAAGAGCATATTGATCATCAAAATAAAAAGGACCTACTGCTAAAACTATGGGATGAGACTACTGTAGCAATTAATATGTATTTTCCGCAAATAGCTTTAGACAGCTTTTCAAAAACTATTAAAACCTTTGGTCAATACGAGGGTACGGTGATATCTTCTATTTTATATTTTATTGACAACGAAATTCATCACCGTGGACAAGGTTATGTGTATTTAAGAAGTCTTGGTATAGAACCGCCCTTCTTTTGGGAACGCTAATACTTTTGGTTATGAAAAAAGTATTAGTATTTAAAACTTCAGTACATCAAGAAAAAGACATCAAGCAGTTACTACCTGTTTTAAATGCATTAACACCTAATGCTGATGTTTGGAACTTTGATCTTGAAGATTGTGATAATATTCTAAGGATAGAGACAAAACATTTAAAAGCAACAAGCGTTTGTGACACCTTGCAAAAGCAAGGTTTCCTCTGCGAAGAACTGCATTAAGAACTTTGCTTTAATCATTAAGAATGTAGTTTTGGATCAAGAATTACATTCTTAATGATTATTTCAAAAATCTATATGCTCTCTAATTATTAGCTAAAATAGCTTTAGATAAAGCATTAATCCTGTCTTTTAACTCCGGTGGTTCTATAATTTCAGCATAATCTCCAAACATCATATACCATCTTGCAAAACCATCTTCTATATTTCGTGGTTTAAATACCATTTCTACCTGATCACCCAAGTCTTCTTCAGATATAAAGCCATAAAACTTGCGCCCACTACGAATGTAATTTACGATGCTTTTATCTACCCGAATTCGTACCTCAACATCAGATTCTTCAACATTGTTTTTTAAATAACGCTCTACTGAATTGTGCTTTTTTGTAAAGCTATTTTGGGAACGTAAAATCTTTTGAATTCTATCCATTCTGAATTGTCTGTAGTCCATTCTTAAATGACAATAAGCCATCATATACCAAAAATTAGCCTCGTGAAACAAACCTACAGGTTCTATTGTACGTTGTGTTGGACTGTCTGCATCTTGTGCGAGATAAGTGAGTTGAACTTGCTTTTTCTCTGCAATGCTCTCAAAAAGAATTTCTAAGGCATCTGGAACGTGTGCATTAAATAAGGTTTGTTCAGGGTCTATAAGAATCTGTGATTCAATAGATGCGACCCAGTCCTTTTCATCACCTTTCAGGACCGATTTTAACTTGAACATTGCTGATTCAAAATAAGATCCGAGTCCTTTATCAGTGAACTTTTGCATAAGTTTTTCAGCAGCTACAAAACTCCCGGCTTCCTCTTTGGTAAACATAACAGGAGGTAATCGATAGCCTTCCATTATTGAATATCCTATACCCGCTTCACTAGCTATAGGTACTCCTGAAGCTTCGATAGTTCGTATATCTCGGTAAATGGTACGTAGACTTACCTCAAAACGATCGGCCAACTCTTGCGCTTTTACGATACGTTTTGATTGAAGCTGTATGAGAATAGCTATGATTCTATCAAATCTTTTTGGAACTTCGGTACTCATTGTAGGATGTGAATTGACCAAAATACTATTTAAAAACAAAGTATTTTCTTTGCTCAATGATAAAAACTTTACCTCATTTACGGTCGTAGAGGTCTTAGAATTGTGTTATTTAGCTCACCTGCTACGAATTCCTAAATGCTCAATTCTGCTGATACTTCTAGTCTTGCCATCTACCACGTTTCTTAAGATCAACAAACACCTAAACATTCCTCTTTTTATCTTAACAAGTACAAGAGCTATAGCATAATCGCTTTATTTAAATTTTGGTTGGGCGCTTTATTTAAAATCACCAAGGAATTATCAAGGTTTCAGGATTTGTTTCTTCACTAAAAAATTTTCCTGTTGGTCCACTTTTATCAAGTGTTGCATATCGAATTACTCTTCTTGCCGCAATTTCTACATCTCCCCCATTTCCAAAGGTAAAATCTGTAGCAGTAAGACCCGGACATACTGCATTCACCTTAAAATTGGTATGCTGTAACTCATAAGCTAAATGTACCGTGTACATATTCAAAGCGGCTTTAGAAGCTGCATAAACAGTGTATTTAGCGTGGTCATAAGCCGGCCAGTTGGCGTCACTTTGTAAGGTAAGCGAACCTACGCTCGTACTCAAGTTTACTATTCGAGGAGCTTCAGAATTAGTTAGGAAGCTCATAAAAGCTTGAGTAACCCTAGACACACCTATGACATTGACCTCAAATGCAGCTTGAAACTCATCTGGTTTAGCTGTAAGGGCGGTATAAGGTTCATTCCCCCCGTTAATACCTGCATTATTAATTAAAACATCAAGTACATCTGTTTTTTTACTAAGAACCTCCCGTGCTGATTTAACCGAACTCTCCTTGGTGACATCAACCTGCACGCATTCTACATTCTTTAAACCATCTGCTTTAAGCTCTTGGATTGCTGAAATTCCGTTATGAAAATTTCTACTGCCCAGATACACATAATATCCTTTTTGCAATAATAACTTAGCTGTAGCAAAACCGATTCCTTTATTTGCTCCTGTGATAAATACTTTCTTCATTTTACTGCTTTTTTAATAATGAACAAAGCTATACCGATTTAAAGAGACTGGATTTACCATATGGTAAAAAGCATTTTAGCTAAGGCTTTTTCTAATACGACTAAGTGATTGTTGGGTAACACCTAAATAGGAGGCTACATAGGCTAGTGGAATACGATTGACTAAATAAGGGTGATTTTCTAGAAACTCTAAATAGCGAGTAGTGGCGTCTTGAGAAATAACAGGATTTTTTCTGGACTTTTGATGCATACACAATTGTACCATCTTGCTCTTTATAGCATCCCATGGGTTAATGATTTGTGAAAGCTCTTCCCAAGATTGTTTAGAAAAGACCATAAGCTTACTATCAGTACAAGCTTGGATATATTCTGATGATACCGTTTGGGCTTCAAAATTTATATAATCACACATGATACTGTTCTCTTGAATAAAGCAACGTGTAACTTCTTCTCCCTGCTTATCATAATACCAGCCTCTAAAAACTCCATCTACGACAAAAGCAACCTCTTTTGGAATTTTACCTGCTTTTGAAAAATAAGCACCTTTACTAAGGTCTACTACTTCAGTTTTTTCTTTAATGAGATTGATCTGTTGGGCAGTAAGGTTTCCAAATTGAAAAATGTATTCTATCAGTTTTTCCATTGCTGCAAGTTGAGAAGTTTTAAAGATTACTGAGGCAAAATTAAGAGCAAGTAAACAATTCTTTCAAATCCGGTAGCCAAAAAATGTATTCACTAAAATCGAAAAATTAACTGAAAGCACAATTGCCGGTGCTGAAGGAATGTGCTCACTGCGCATATACTTTGTGCTAAGCTCGTGCAGCGATAAAGCTTAAAAGATTTCATAACACAAAAAGGGTTTAGCCTTTTGCTAAACCCTCTTATAAATTAAACTTTATATTATTAGTCGATAACTTAATTTGTATTAAAATATGCGTTAATACATCAAATCAATTGCTAATTAAAAGTTTATCTGAAAAGATACCATTTGTAGTCACGACCTTTACAAGGTAAACACCTTGTGCAAAAGATTGCGTGTTGATGCTCATTTCATCCCGGTTATTAAAATGCGCTTCGTGAACATTTTTACCATTCATGTCATAAATGGATAGTTTAACATTCTCGCTGAAATGGTCAAGTTTTAACTTGAAGGAGCTCTGTGACGGGTTAGGATATAGATTCATTCCGGTCTTATTGTCTACCCCTTGTATTGATGCTGTTACTTCTTTAAAAATAATTGAAGTTTGCTCCTGTACAGAGCGTTCTTTCAAGTGTATATGTATAACTCCGTTCGTAAGCCACCAGCCTTCACCGGTGTTTGATTCTATTTGTGGTAAAATTTCATCATTTAACAAGATCTGATTAGGTAGTATATTATAAGCTTCAATAGTATATGTACGTTCAGTTACACTTCCTGTAAAATTTCCCTGTTGGGGATTTATAGTAAACTTTTTAGCATCATCATCATACTGCATTTCAGTTACAGCATATTGCCCGTTTGTATATGCTAAACCTGTACCTTCATCCTCATATAAAGAAAAAGTACCATTGCCCCCGGTATAAAGCTTTAATTGAAGGGTATCTGTTGGGTTTTGTCCTAAATAATCAGAATAAGGCTTTAAAGGAACTATTCCTCCTGCCTTGACAAAGACCGCCATGGAATTAAAGTCTGCTGAAATCGTTTTTACACCTGCATCTTTAACCACTTCATTTGTAAAAAAGTTAGTCCACATTCCTTCAGGAAACCAAACATCTGTAGACGCCACTTCACCCGGTTGCGTAATAGGTGAAACCAACATATTATCACCAAAAAAATATTGTTTGTCAAAAGTATAGGCCTCTTCAAATTGTGGATAGTAAAAATACATACCTCTTACGATAGGAAGCCCACCCGAAGCTGCTTCTTGAGCCAGTGAATAGGTGTATGGTACTAAAGCGTGACGTAGTCTAATAAATTTCTTAGCCTCTTCTGAAACATTAGGATATTGCCAAGGTAATCTATAACTATCCTCGTGATCATCAGAATGTAATCTAAAAATAGGCTGAAAAGTTCCAAATTGCAGCCAACGTATGTATTTGTCATCACTTAAGGTTCGACCTTTAAAGCTTCCCATATCGTGAGAAACATAGGGTATTCCTAGATTAGCTTCTCTTATGGTAAATTTTGACTCAAATTCAAGTAATTCCCAGTTATCGAAGGTGTCTCCTGTAAAATGAAGGGTATATCGGTGATCTGACCAAGCCATATTGGGTGGTCCTGCTTCTCCATAGCCTTTATATCCATCACCTATTCGTGCAAAGGAAAAAGCACGCATTCCTCTTTCTTGTCTATTATTTGCATACAAATGACTCAGCCAAGTTTCAGTAGGCAGTCCTTTGACTTCTAAATCAACATACTCATCTACCCAGTCTGGCCACCATAGATCAACTCCCTGTAAATAGAAAGGTTGATGTAATTCAAAATAGGCTTTTGCATGTTTTTTATTGCTATAATCAAAGTGATAACGTCCATCGTTATTAGGGTCAAGCAATCCACCAGCAGTAGCGTTTGCCTGTGCAAATTTAGGATCATCCTGCTGAATCGTCGCGTGTACATTAAGCGATATAGTTAATCCCTCTTCTTTTGACCAGTCTAAAAATTCTTTTGGATTAGGAAAAAGTGTATTATTCCAGTTCCAGCCATTCCACTGGTTGGGTGACTTCCAATCGGTATCAATTACCAGAACATCCAGTGGCATCCTTTCTTCTCTAAATTTCGGAAGCAAAGATTCCTTGTAAAAGCTACTTGTATACGGTTCGTATTTTGAATACCACACTCCAAAAGCCCATCGAGGAAGTAAAGGTGGAGTTCCTGTTATTTGATAAAAATCCTTAAGTGCTGTTTGATAATCTGTACCATAGCCAAAAAAGTAACCATCCTGATAACCTCCGTCGTGACCAGGTCGTGTAGAAACCCAACCATCAGCTTCTACCAGAGCTGTTTTACTATCATCAAGCATATACCATCCGGCTCTACTCATTATGCCATCCCATAATGGCACCTCTCCAGATTTAATATCAAGCGAGCGCAAACCACCTCCTAGATTTTCTTCTTCATTGGTACCCTTTGCATAAGGCAAAGGCTCCCCATCGGGACTTATGGCAAGCCAATCAATATTTACATTATATGTATCACCAGGATCACAAGATAATGTAACGGTATGCGGTCCCGGACTTAAAGAAACTGTTTTTTGAAATATGTCCCAATCTCCCCAGTTTTCAGTTTTGGGCAAAGACAGTTGTGTTTTATTGCCATCAATATATAAACTTAATGTTCTAGTAAGGTGTTGCCCATCTCCTGCTGCCCCATTTGCATATTTTATTGAGATCGTATAATCATCTGCAGGTAAATCATTATCAAAATGATAGGTTATTGATGCTCCTTCAGTTTCCAATCCTCCAACAAATCCTAAACCTGTATAGCCTGAATGATTTGTATTAACTGCTGCTGTTCCTTCTAAAATAGCTTCTTCTGCTTCATATAATTCATCAAACTGAGCAACTGGATGAAGTGCTATATAATCTATATTCACATTGTAAGTATCACCTGGATCGCCTATCAGTTTTATTTTATGAGGACCTTTAGTCAAAAAGGTTTTGTTCTGAAAAATTGACCAGCTATCCCAGTTTGACGTAGTGGGCAAAGCTATCTGAGTTTTGATACCGTCAACATACAAACTCATAGTTCGAGTAATGTGCTGAGCATCCCCACCCCTCCCATTAGCATACTTGATCGCTAGAGTATAATTTCCTTCAGATATATTCTCATTTAGATCCCATTGCATTCCTGCGCCTTGCTGCGATAAGCCTGCAACAAAGCCAGATCCGCTGTATCCTGCATGGTTGCCAGCTCTATGAGCACCTCCCAATAAGCTCAAATTTTCTGCTTCACTTTTATAACTTAAGAATTTAGAAGACCACGGAGTAGATACTATAGTTTCGCCATTTACGTTTAAAGTGACGATAAGGTTAGTTTCATCAAAAGCACCTGAATTTTGTTTGTACTTCAACACAAGTTTTTCTGTTTCTATTTCTCTCCAACCATCCTTAACTGAAGTCGTATAATAAGGCGTGGGTAACTCAAGATTTACTATATTAAAACTGTTCTTATCCTCAAAAACACCATCTCCAGAATGTTCCATTCTAATTAGTGTAGGTGTAAGTACATTAAATCTAGCTTTACCATCAACGATGACGCTTCCGGTATCTTGGTTAACTGATTTGAAATTCCACAACTGACAATCAGCTCCCCAATAGGGGTATTGAGTAATAGGGGCTCCTTGTGCCAAAGAACACTCCCCTACCTCTAAAGACATTTCATTTGTTTTTGTGAGGATTTTAAATGCTCCATTTATTCCTATGGGAACTATTCTAAATTTTTGACATTCGGTATCACCTGAATCTTTTGTTATAATTTGTTCAGATGGGATTTCACTGCAGTTGGGAATACTTATAGCTTTACCACTCTGCACTGATGTGATTGTATAAAATCCATCTGGTGTAGCTTTTATTTCCCATTGCTGGCATAATTCATCAGACAACGTATTCTGAATCAATCCTGTGCCCGTATCTTCTTCACAGTTTTCCAATTCTAAAGCTAATCCGCTCTTTTGAGAAGAAATCACATAAATTCCGTCAGGCAGTATATAATCATCTACTTTTTCCAAAGACCATTTTTGATTGTCCTGATTGCTGTATGTGCGTTGTACTAGATTATCACCAGCAGTACTTCCCCCGGAAACATGCATAACTTTTCCACTATTTCGAGATTTGATAGTGAAAAAACCAGTTTCTACCTCTTCTACGCTCCATTGTTGACAATTTGCCCCGTTAGGCTTCCACATACTAATATTGGTATCTTCACTTTGAGAGCAATTATTTACATCCAATACAAGACCGCTTTGTAAAGATGAGATTGTATAATAGCCATCCCCCGTTGCTTGAAATATCCAACGCTGACAGCGATTATCACTATCATTCCAAACTTTGACGTTTGTGCCAACATCTAAATTGCAATTATCGAGATCAAGAGCTAAGGTAGTTGAGCTTTTAATTTTGACTTCGTAGACCCCGTTCTCCAGAACGGTTCCACTTTGTTGTGCAACTTCTCCTGAAGGTACAATTTGTTGTTCGCCTTGTCGAATAGGTTGTCCAAAGACCGGAAAATTATCTGAAGTCCAATACAGTCGTTGTGCACGAACAGATCGTTTATCGTTGCAGCCTCCTTCTGTTACTGAAACGGCATGATAAGCAAACCAATCCTCAGTACCATCTGGAGATTTAAAGAAGCAATGATGTCCCGGGCCAAATACATTGACTTCCGGATTACTTTGAAAAACCGGGGAATCATGTTTGGTCCAGGCTGTTGAATCTAATGGATCACTATTCTCGTCCATATAAATCATTCCTAAGCGATAGTCCGGTGTCCAACATCCAAATGTAGAATATGCAATAAAAATGCGGTTGCCATGCTTAATAACTTCCGGTCCCTCATTCACTTGATCACCTTCCCAGGAAGCAGTAGGCTCACTAAGCAACACCCGCTCTGTTTCTAGAGTCCACGGATTTGACATTTTTGCTATATAAATATTTTGAGGCTTATGCGGTATATCGTCGATGACATCGCTACCAGACCACACGTAGTATAAAGAACCATTATGTTCAAAAACCGTAGCATCAATTGCCCAAACATCATTTGCAGGATCGTAAATCCTATGATTGGTCCAAACACCGGTATAAGGGTCTGCAGAGGAATTTTCGATGACATACATACGCTGTTGATCTGTACCGTCGATGGTAGTTGGATCTGCAGTATAATAGATATACCACTTGCCATTTATATTAAAGATTTCAGAAGCCCAATAGTCTCCCGGAGGACCACCGTCACTAGGTTCATAGAATATATGGGCTTTTGCAGAGCGAAGACCTTCTAAAGTTTGAGCACGACGGGCCCCTACTGAACCCCCGTAGGTTCCGGTAAGGTAATAATAGCCTTCGTGATAAGTAATAAAAGGATCTGGACTATCGCCTATGACGGTATTAAATTGCTGAGCACGCCCAGCCGTTATAAAAAAAATGAAGGTCAAAAACACCTTGAATAAATAGGAGAATAATGAATTTGGAATAGACATAATATTTGGATTATGAAATGTTTTTATAAGCCCTATTGGCCTTTGAACAACGCAACCTTTTTAACAAAAGCAAGCATCAAGTATTGAACTCCCTTTATCGATTCTAAAAGGTGTTAGTAAGAAAAGCAATCAAGCTGCAGGTAGAATAGGCATAGATTATATTGATTGTTAAATCTTAGACCCGCAGCTTTTAATTGCTTGTTTAAAGGGTTACTTTTTTCGTGATCGAAGAATAAACCTTCAACCTTAGCAATTTGAGATTAAAGGTTTGTCACTAAAAAAAGGATGATTTTAAATTACCAGAAAGGATTCTGAACTAATTCTGGATTAATATCCAATTCTGTTTGATGAATAGGAATCCAATAATTCTTCTTAGAAAATTGACGTTCTTGGTAAGGTTTTCTTACGAAGTAACAATCAGGATTGTTTTCATCATCACAATATTGTGAACCGAAGAAATTCATCCCATAAAATTCTCTATCCAAGGTTTCTTCTCCTATTTTCCAACGTCTAATATCATGATATCGTAAACCCATTTCACAGTTAAGTTCAACACGTCTTTCTCTGTGTATGGCTTCACGCATTTCACTTTGATTCATACCCCCAGGTAAATCAGGAATACCAGCACGTTCTCTTATAAGATTTACATATTTTAAAACATCAGGATTGCCCGGGTCGCTTTCATTAAGGGCTTCGGCATAATTTAAATAAGCTTCACCCAATCTATAAAGAATACCGGGTCTGTATGGATTTGTTCCGTTTCTAGGATCGTGATCTGGATGTACTTTTTTACGTGCGAGATACCCATTTTGTGGTGCATCGTGCGTAGGGCCTCCATCCCATTCATCTTTCATAAAACGAGTTGTACGATTTTCTCTACGATACCAGGCTCCGTTATATAAAACAGAAATATAAAAGCGTGGTTCGCGATGCGTATACATATTGTATGTATTCGGTAAGGTTACTTGACCTTCCTTTCCTTGCTGGTTTCCTTGAACTTCAATCCACTTAGTATTTCTAAATTCTGAACTTTGAGAAAACCCTTTTTCAACGTAGCCCGAATTAGGATCGTCAATAGGTAATCCGTTCTCCATAAAAAACGCATCTACCAGAGATTGTGTTACTCCTAGACCACCATTACCGGCAGTACCTCTAGGCTGTGCGTGCTTGTCATACTCCCAATGATTTACATCAGGACGTGCAAAAAGTATTTCGGTATTGCCATCTGTAGTTTTTCTAAATAGCATATTTTGATAGGAAAGAAATGGATCTATAGAGCCGTCATCGTTATACTCATAATACAGATCGTGACCAGCCTGATGTGCTGCATCAATTAATTCTTTACAAGCATTACTCGCTCTAACCCACTTTTGAGGACCATAGGTAGCGTTAAAGAGCGGTTCTCCCAAGCTATTAGTATATCCCGAATAATCAGGATTACCATTTACTAGCGGACTAGCGGCAAATAAGAGCATACGGGCTCGTACTGCTAAAGCCATAATTGAGGTGGCACGACCAAACTTAGAAGCATCACTATAGGTTGCAGGCAGTTCTTCTGAAACTTCTTTTAGTTCATTATCAATCCACGAAACTAATTCATCATAGGGTCTTCTTTCGTTTAATAAATCCTCATCTGCCGTACGTATTCCATCATTAAAAGGAACGGGGCCATAAGCTTGAATTAATAGAAAGTTATAATAAGCTATTAGAAAACGTGCTTCATTTTTCATAATACGCACCTCTTCTTCTGAAACTTTCTGAGCCGGTAACTCTTTCACATTTTCTATAAAAATGTAAGCAGACCTAATTCTCTTGGGCAATATATCCCAATAATCGCTACCCCAGTTTGAAGTAGGATTCCAATCTCCTCTTTGTTTAGCAATTACATCCCATCCAAATTGCTCCCAGCCGGTAGAAGGAGCCATATCATCTCCAAAAGCATCGTAGCCAATATCTCTGATCATCCCCCAATAGGGATCTGGAATATTTGAATAAATACCGGCTAACCAATCTTCGGTTCTGGTTTTATCATTAAAAACTTTCTCAAGTGTAAGTATATCTTCTGGTTTTTGGTCCAGATAATCAGAGCAAGATGTAAATGTCATTATCAAAAGAATGACAGTTATATAATTTAAAAATTTCATATTCATTATTTTTTATTAGAAGATAATATCTAAGCCTAAGGCAATAGATTGCATAGGTGGGTAAGTAAACCCAGTACCTGTATCAATTTCAGGATCCCAAAGTTTGAATGAAGACAATGTAAGTACGTTATTGCCTCTTACATAAAGACGAGCATTAGTACTGCTTATTTTTTCTGTTAAGCTTTTTGGGAATGTATATCCAAATTCTACATTTTTCATACGCAGCATGCTCATATCTCTAAGCCACCAGGTGGAAGCTTTATCATTATTGGCATTTGGTGAATTTGATAACCGCGGCCAAAAAACATCTTGTCTGGGATTGTCTACCGTCCAGCGATCTGTATAGTTTGTATAGATATTACCCAACGCTCCACCACCCGAACCCGGACTGAAATAACTTCCTCCTATAAGTCGATATGTTTTAGCATTCCCTTGAAAAAATACGCCTAAATCAAAGCTTTTATATTGTGCGTTTAAACCAAAACCATAAACAATCTCTGGAGTATACGTACCTCCTATAGCAGTTCGATCTAATTCTGTAATTCTCCCATCACCATTGAGGTCTTGATACTTAATATCACCCGGTCTTACAGACCCAAAAGTATGATCGGGGATATCTTCATTTAAAATACCGTTATCAACATCTGCAAAGTCCTCATTTGTAAATAGACCATCATCTAGAAGTCCGAAGATCTGACCAACGGATTCCCCTGTAGAAGATCGGTTTGTACCTATGATAGCTGCAGGTTCATCCTGTTCTAGAATCTCGTTATGGGCATAACTGAAATTACCCCAGCCTCTTATCGAAAAATCATCATTAAATCTCTTATTTAGGTCTAATGAAACTTCAAAACCCTGATTTTTTACTTTACCATAGTTTGACCACGGATTGTTGATAAAACCTGAAGATCCTGGTACCGTACGCCTTTGCATAAAAATATCGCTGCGCACTTCATTAAATACATCTGCCGTGATGTTAATACTTTCCCACAAGCCCAAGTTGATACCAAGGTTTGCCTTAGCTACAGTTTCCCATGTTAAATTTGGAACACCATAATCTCCTTCCCAGCGACCTGCTCTTTGGTAATCATTGTTAACTCCCCATCGATAGCCATTGGTATCACCTATGGTGGTTATATAAGCAAATCTACGTCCATCAATTTGATCATTCCCCGCAAGACCATAAGATGCTCTAAGTTTAAAATTGGAAATGGTCTTACTATCTTTCAGAAAATCTTCTTCAGAAATAACCCAACCTAATGCAGCCGAAGGAAAGAAACCATAACGTTTACCCTTTGCAAAATTTTCTGAACCGTTATAACCAAAGTTAAATTCTGCTATATACTTGCGCTTGTAGGAATAGGAAGCACGCCCTGCAAATCCTTGATTTCGGTAAGGAAGTCTGGACCCATCATCATAATTACGCTGATTGTATAAAAGCAATCCGTCTACCTGATGGTCTCCCTTAAAATTGTTAGAATATTCAACTCTTCCTTCTAAATAAACTGCTTTGTTACCCCATTCTGAACCGGTCTCATAACCTAAGAAATCCTGACCATAACGATAAACAATCAAATCTAAAGAACCATCCTCGTTTCTTCCAGTTGCTGGATTATAATATTCGAGGGTTTTTGCGCGTCTAACACTATTTGCATTGTAACGATCAAAAGAAAACTTAAACGTTGTAGAAAGCCCCTGAACGAAAAAATCTAGATCTTGCTCTACAGAAAACAACGATTCTAATTTGCTCGCACTTTGACGTTCATAACCCGTCTGGGTAGCGAGTGCCCAAGGATTATAACGCTCTGGCTGAACAGGTATTTCTCCTGAAGAATACTGCTTGGGATGCTGATATGGTGGTGTCTCAAATGCACGATTTAATAATTCGTTTACGTTTTGAGGTGCTCTTCTTAAATCCTGAAGAAAACCACCTATACTCACCCGAAACAAGGTCGTTGGTGTCATATTCAAATCAAGATTTGAGCGCATGTTATAGCGATCTAAATGTGGAGACGAATCCCACTGTTGCCTAGGATCATTTTCTATAATACCATCTTCTCCATAATAAGAAGCGACAAAAGCATATCGTAAAAGTTCTGTACCACCTGTTACCGTAAGGTTAAGCCTGTCACTAGATGCGTTATCTTTTGTGATTTCGTCAAGCCAGTTTACATCAGGAAATAAATCAGGATCAACCCCAGAGCGTATATTATCGATGCGTTCTTGCGAAAAGGGCTCTGTTATTCCTTCCTCTCTTGCAATAGAATTAAATACTTCAAGATACTCTGCAGCGCCAACAAATTCAGGTAATTGTGTAGGCTGTGTTAGACTATGCTCATAACGTGCGTTAAAGCTAGGTTTAGCTATTTTACCTCTTTTTGTAGTGATAAGAATGACACCATTAGCACCACGCACTCCATAAACAGCACTAGCTGCTGCATCCTTAAGTATTGAAAACGTAGCTATTTCTGCAGGATCAATATTGTTGAGCGATCGCTCTACCCCATCAACAAGAACAAGAGGAGTGGAATTTCCAGCAAAAGAAGATATTCCACGTATCCAAAATTGGGAGTTGTCGTATCCTGTTTCTCCAGAACGTTGAACCGCTATTACACCAGCCAATCTTCCGGCAAGATTGTTACTTAAAGAGCGTGAGGAGCTGGTTTGCAACTCTTCTGGCTCTACCGTTGAAACCGAGCTGATCACAGAATATTTTTTTTGCTTACCGTAACCAACCACGACCAATTCATCAAGACTCGCTGCACTTTCTTCAAGATTTATAGATACGCTTGTTTTGCCTTCAAGAGCAATTTCTTGGGTTGTAAATCCGATATAGGTGACAACCAATATTGCATTTAGATCACTTACGTCTAGTGTAAAGCTACCGTCAAGATCAGAAGTCGCTCCATTTTTGGTTCCCTTTTCAATTATATTAGCTCCAGGTAATGGAAGTCCAGCTGAATCAAAAACTTTACCCGAAATAGAATATTGATCCCGATTACTCATTTCGGAATCGCCAACATCGGGTTTCTTTAAAATAATTTGATAGTTTAATACTTCATACGCAATATTAGAGGCTTTAAATACTTCTTTAAGAATATCAGCTAATGGTTGATTATTAACCCTAATAGATACTTTTTGTTCAACATCAACATCTTTTCTATTAAAAAGAAATTTATAGTTTGTCTTTGCTTCAATAGCGCTAATCACATCTGTAACCGGCACTTGGTACAGATCTAATGACATTCTTATTTCTGATGTTGAATTAGCCTGTATCTGAAATATCGAAATGAATGTAAAAAGTACAGCAGTAAGGCTCATTTTAATATTTAATATATAAATAGAACGATTTGCACCCCGTATTTGTGAGTGTTTTTTCATAATTTGCTTATAGTTAAGAATGGTTTAAAATTTTTAAATCAGTTTATAAAACCGGGAAATGTTGGCGCATTTTCTGGTTTTTTTTTATTTAAAAAAGTAGGTCCTCTTAAATAGTGATTCATAATTTCATGATTTTAAAGTTGATTTATTATTTGATTAATATGTGGTTACTGTCAAGTGTATATTCAAATGAATAGCTACGTTTAAAAGATTCTAATACTTGCTCAATAGTTTCTATATCAAAGGATGCATCAAACACTTCCTTTTTAAGATCTTCATTCTCTACAGTGATTTGCACATCATATTTTCGTTCAAGAGAATGACATATTTCCTTAAATGTTTTGTTTCTAAAGATTAATTTTCCCTGCATCCAAGCTGTATATTCATAAGTATCTACTTCAGTAACAGCAATGCTTTTATCTGCTTTGTCTAATGCTGCCTTTTGACCAGGTTTTAAGAGTACAGTTTCAGTACTTTGAGAATTATTAAGACTGACAGCTCCTTCTACTAAGACAGTACGTATATGGCTGGTCTCCTTATAGTTTGTAACATTAAATTTGGTTCCTAGAACTTCAATTTGCAATGAATTAGATTTAACATAAAAAGGATGCAAAGAATCCTTAGCCACTTCAAAAAATGCTTCTCCTGTAAGACTTACCGAACGAGATTCTGTATTCTTAAAAAATGTTGGATAGTGTAAGGAGCTTCCTGAATTCAGGTGAACAGTAGTACCATCTGCCAAATCAAGTTTAAATCTCTTTCCATAAGGAACATGTACTGTTACAAATGTGGGCTCTGCTTCAAAACCGTCATTATCATAAAATAAATTGTTACCGTTTTGATTTCCAATAGAATTACCTTTAGCATTTGTAATTACTTTTTGGTTTGAAGGTAACAATCTTACGAGTTCACCTTCGTCTGTTTCTAAGGTGACAAATTTCTCCTGAATATTTTTTTCTAACCCCTTGTTGAAAAAAGAGAAACCAAATTGCGTAGAAGTAAAGTAAGCTACAGATATGAGCACTATACATACGGCAACATATTTAAGTAGTCTATTAGAATAGTTCTTTTTAAGCTTTTTCTTCTCATTTTCATTAATTTTTGAAAGAAGCATCTTTTTAAGAGGATCAATTTCTTCCTTTTGAAAAACCGTTGAAACATCAAAGTGAAGCTTAACATATTCATCAAACAATTTTTGATTCTCTTCTTTCTTTATCCAAAGAGACAACTCCTCTATATCGTTTTCGGTAGCCTGACCAGATAGATACTTGATCAATAAATTTTCAAATCTATTTTCGCTCATTTATTATTAAGTTATATAGTTAAGACAGTTCTCATTTCGAAAACCCTAATATTTTCTTAATATTTTTTTTATATATTTAAATTATGTGATATACTATCATAGAATTCACATTTTACTAAAACGTTTTAATTTACTAGTCTGTGCAAAACAACGATAAATGGATCAATGCTCTGAAGTGTGGGAATCAAAATGCCTATTCATTTCTAATTGAAACCTATAGTCCTGCATTAATGGGATACGTCTTTTCTCTAACTAATGATAAAGCAGTATCAAAAGACATACTTCAGAATGTGTTTATGAAGCTTTGGGAAAAAAGAGAACAATTACTAATTACAACTTCTATAAAGAGCTACTTGTTCAAAAGCGCATATCACGAGTTTATAAACCATTATAAAAAAACGAAGTCCTTATCAAAACTTGAAAAAAAATACTACGAGCGTTTAGAACGTATAGCCTTAGATCATGAAGAAGATTCTTTGGATAGAATTATGTCTGAGATCTATAATGAAATTGATAAGCTTTCACCAAAATGTAAAGAAGTCTTTTTGCTTAGCAGAAAAGAAGGACTCACCAACAAAGAAATCGCTATATATCTGAACATTTCTGTAAAAACTGTAGAAGCACAGATTAGTAAAGCATTTAAAGTCTTACGTAATAAATTAGAGGTCAAGTTATATATGATGCTGTTTTATCTTATATAAGTAAAATCTACATTACCCAATAATTATATTTACAACTATGAGCTCTTTGAACTTTTTAGTTTATTTGACTAGTGCTAAAAAATAAAACCCTGTAAATCATACAATTTACAGGGTTTTGATCTAATTTAAATGCTAAAAATGTGATCGCGACAGGATCTGAACCCATCTGTAAACCCCTGTATTTATTGAACTTAACACGATTGACCCTGCAATTGTTAACCGAATTGTGAACCTGTTTTTAAATTGTTACTTCCGTCAATATTAGATAGTGTAAATATAATCAAAAAAAAAATCCATAGCACTTGTTTCGAAAAGGCTATCATTCAACTCAATCTAAGTAAAAATATTCTGATTTAATCAGAGCAAAAACAAATAGCTCTCTTGAGAAAGGAATATTCAAAATTATCATTCTCTAAAGGTGAAAACACTTTAGTTAAAGAACAACGCTAGAATTAGATTGCGATGCAAAAAACTTAATATTGAAATCAACTTTAAGGGGTTAAACCTCAAAAAGCCTTTTTTATCTTTGATACCAAATTGAATTTAAAATCAGTTAAAGATGGAGTATACTGGATGGATAGGTGCTATAATTTTTATTGTTTCGTATTTGCTATTGAGCTTGGAATATTTCTGCAAAAAACTATTTATATCACATACTTAATGGTTTAGGAGCCATTTGTCATGTTTTAAATGCCCTTTTGATAAGTGATTATCCAAATGTGTTTGTAAATGGTGTCTGGGGGCTAATAGCCTTGCTGGCCCTCTATAAACGTAGAACTTCAGATAAGCCTGTTTCAACTTCTAAAATCCAGAAGCCCTAGACTGTGCTTTACATATAGATTGACTTTTTCTCTGTAAATAGAACCGGATTCATCAAACATTCCCAAATAGTAATAAGCCCCGTCAATCAAAGCGAAGATAACTTCAGTTACTTCATTTAGATTTTCATTTTTGATCACATCATTATCCAGAGCAGTCTTCAATTTTTCTTGGAGTACCTGATGCAATTGCTGCAGGTAAGACTTGAAACTTTCTTTAAACTCTGGAATACGATAAATCAAAGCATAACAACTATAAAAAACCCCGTCATCAAAATATTCGTTCCAGGCTCGCGTAAAAAGGTTTTCTATAAAAACCTCTACTTCTTCTTTAGAGCTCAAAGCTTCATTCTTTTCCGAAGTGAAAACTCGTAAATGCTGTTCCAAAATATACTCATTTAAGCCAATGAGCAGTTCATCTCTATTTTTAAAGTATTGCAACACAAGTCCTTTGCTAATATCCATATGTTGAGCTAGCTTAGCGATAGAGGCATTTTCCAGCCCTATCTTTCTAGATACCTCATAGAATGATATTATAATTTCCTTCCGGCGTTGTATTCCTAGATTCTTTCTACCCATCATTAAAATTTGTCAAAAATAGAGTTTTCAGAAAACTTCAAAATACCATTTCATCAAATAACGTAAAGACAACATTTAAGTAAACATTATTTAATTGAACGATTGGTCAATCTATTTTTCAATCCGCATACTTTTGACCCAAACAAAATCAAAGTTATGCATTGTACAAAATTTGTTGGCCTTCTAATTATTAGTCTATGGTCAGTAAGTATAATTGGTCAAGAGACCCAAAATTCCAAAAAATCTAAGAAAGTAGTTTTTGTCATTGTAGACGGCATTGCAGCTGATATGCTAAAAAGCACTCCAACCCTCAATTTAGATTCTATTGCAAGGGAGGGTTCTTATAGTGACGCATATGTTGGAGGGTTAAAAGATGGGTACTCTCAGACCCCGACTATTTCTGCTGTGGGTTATAATAGTTTACTTACCGGAGTCTGGGCTAATAAACACAATGTATGGGGTAATGGAATTAAAGATCCTAATTATAATTATCCTACTATTTTTCGCATTTACAAGGATAATTTTCCAAATGGTAAAACAGCCATATTTTCTACCTGGTTAGACAATCGTCAACAGAGAATAGTGAAATGAAAGATCCTCCCTCGGCGAATAGATTTAATTTACCGTTACTTACCTGAACCTTTTTAATTCTTTTAAAAGAATTATTTTGATCTGTTACATACACATTAAAAGCTGGTATGCTTGAAGGGATCCCATTAACTTCAATTGGTCTCTTACCACCTTTATTTACCAGATGTAAGGCATATTGTCCACGTTCTTTACTTCCAAATGCGGCAGCAGTCAAACTTTCTTGATTTGACGTGACTGGTATACTTCTCAAGCCAGATGGTGTTTTGCCTAATTGTTTGATATTAAAAAAACGTTGGGTTGGCTTAAGTTTATCGTCGTTTCCGTAAATACCTCCTCCGGAAAGCACGGAATAGTCTGAAGTTAATTGCCATTGAAGAATACTTATAGGCTGGGCAAACTTCAAAATCTTAAGATAAATCCGTATTTCTTCAAGTGCATAGGAGGGCTCATCGAAGATTTGGGGATATCTCCATGCACCGGCATCGATGCTGCCTTCACCAACAAATAGAGGTTGGCCAACACGATTTGCAATATCATACCATTCTAAAAGATTTTTTTGAGACCAACCTCGCCATGAATGAAATGATACTCCGCCAATATACGGTATTGATTCTGGGTTTAAAGATGCTGTTCTTGTGAAATCCCAGCCATTTGCATCGGCTGTATCACCAAGTAAAAGTTTAGTATTTAACCCCGCGTTTTTAAAGAGACTACCAAGTTCGCGTATCAATTGATCATGCTCTTCTGGGGTTTGCCTTACATCAATTCCCAAGTCAGATTCATTAAATGAAAACAAAACGGTTTCCACGCCATACTCTTCTTTTAAAAATTCAATGTAGGATGTTATTGATCTATAAATTTCTTCTTTCTTAGATTGATCTAATTGATTGCCGCGGCTACCGTCAAGGTTTACACCTTCCGCTCTTTCTCCGATAATTGCCCAGTTAGGAGCAAACCATGCTGCTAAGATTACCGGAATACCTTTTTTGTCCAAGCGTCTCGCCATTTCTAATGAGGCCTCAACCTTGGGATGTAAATTTCCATTTTTAGCTTCAAGCTTTGGATTTTTATCAAGATCTGGATGCCATAATTTCCAAGGCAACTCAACTCTGCCCCAGGTGACATTAAGATTATCTAAACTATAGTCTATTACCTGCGGGTCGTTTTTTGGGTTTTGTAAACGAAAATTTCCTCCTATACCTTCAAAAAGATTTCCTTCCTGTTCTGGAAACAGCTTTAGGGTTACCGGTGCATTTTCTGGTTCGCCGCTAACTTCAATATCAAAGGTATTTGAATAAGTTTTTCCTGCTGCAAGACAACCCGTAGCGATGGTGAAATTCAATCCAAATTCAGGGTTTATGGAATCTTTGCCCATAGTGATGATTAATTCGGTTTGATCTTTGGCTTTGATATGGATTCCCCGTTTTTTGGTCAGCATACTGACGGCTTGAACCGGCGCTTTATAAGAAGTATTATCAAAATCTGAATGTATGTCAAGAGCGCTTAAAGATTCTGGATTGGTAATTTCAAAACGAGTCTCATTATTAAATTCCTGTGGCAAATTAATTCTAAAATAGGCACCTTGAATTAACGTATCTTTTGGAGAGCTAAAGTCGATTTTAACTCTTATTGAATGCTTAGTTAACGATTTAATAGTTTGAGTCCATCTGATATTTCTCATTTCATATCTGAAAATTTTGGTCTCATCGTCTCTCTTAAAGTCGGTTTTCTGACCTTCTTTTCGTGTGGGCCATTGGTATTTTTGCTCATTAACCAACAGAAGGCTTGTATTAAAATCGTGCAGACCTTGATCTGTACGAATACCGATAAGGTTGCCCCAGGTTTCAAATTCGGTCTGGGCAGTTATTTTTTGAAAAAAACCTGTAACCACAAACAGTGTTAGTATTACCTTATTTTTTAATTTCATCTTTTGATAGTGTTTTTGAGTAATTATAGATTTCTTGAACGCGATTGACCGTATTTGCAGTCTCAATCCAATTAGACCAGACCATAAACCATGACCATTTAGGTTGTTTTTGAAGAATATTAGGTTTCGGTAATTCTCCCACTTCCCCAAGCGCTATTGGCTTACCGGCAGCAAGCTTTAAAAGTGCCTCATAATCGTGCTGCTCATAATCATAGTGATAAACATCTGTAGCAAGTATATCTACATATTCAGGTCCCGGATAAAAGCCCTCATAAGCAAAAGCCTCATCAAAGGGGATATCACGCGGTGCATTTGCATTCCATACCCAAATCAAGTTATTTAATTGATGATACTCTGTTAAGCGGTTGTAGAGCATTTTCCAAAGTTTTTTATAGGCTGCCGGTTTATTCCCCCACCAAAACCAAACCCCATTCATCTCATGATAAGGCCTCCATAAGACCGGTACTCGCGCTTTTTCCAAGTCTTTAAGGTATGAGGCTATATGATCAACTTGCTTTAGCCATCTGGAATGAAGATCAGTACCAGGAGAAAGCAATTGTTTCCAGTTTTCATCACTCAGCTTGTTTTGTACGCTTTCGCTCCAATCATAAGGCGGGCTGTCTGTAGGCCTGCCTACGTGCCACATTAAGGTCACCAGTGCGCCTTCCTTAGCTTTTTCAATTGCACTCTTGACAACGCGCTCTCCGGGATCGTTTTGACCGTTCCAATAAAAATCTGTTCCCCAAACCGCAGGATAGTCCCCGGTAATTTTATAAACCGACTCATAAAACTTACCAGGATCTTCATTATAACTGTGCTGACCAGATAAGATTCTATCTCCTAAAGAGGCTATATAAATCAACAGTTGTTTCGCTTCGGGAGTTGCATTCTCATTTACCGGTATTTGGGCATAATTTAAATTAGAGAGCATAACACCCAGCACCAAGGCTATTTTTTTCATGGTAAATCATTTAAAATTTGATCTGCAGCAAGCACCAGAAAAATGTAATCTGTGGTTCCACCCCCTAATACGTATTCGGTTTGTTGCCAAAGGAACGGCCACTCCAATAACTCGGGAAAATCCGGTCTTATTAAAGCAGTTCCAGAACCAACACCTCCGGGTATATAAGAAAACTCTCCGCGATTTATACCATAGGCTTGAGTTAATGATCGCACACCCACTCCTGAAGCAAAAGAAGAAGTATTTACCCCCGGGTGAACACCTAAAATAAAATTGAGAGCACTTAGCAAATAGTCTTTAGGAAAAATTTTGGGATAGCTTCTATAAAAATAATATTGCTTCATTCCAAAATTTTGAATTCCCCAGCCAGCACCCCAAATATTTGGTTCGTAGGGCAAACCATAAGGTGTTTTTTTCCCTAATTCTACTACTTTCTGAAAATACCCTATTACTGCGGTATGCAATTGTTTTTTAAAGAAAGGTTCGGTAATTAAGGGTAATGCCTGCCCTACAATCCAACCTGTATTTTCTATATCTGCAAGTATCCCTTCTGTATTGTTACTAAGGTATGTTGCGTATTCTGTGTTCTGAGTAGTCCTTAAAAGTTCTACCGCCAATTCTAATTTAGGGATAAATGCTTCTTGATCATTTGAGGTCCAAATACCTTTTGCAATAGACAGGCACTGTGCAGCAAGATCTGGATTATAATTTTTTAAAACCCGTGCTGCCGCGGCTAAGGCAGCTGCAGTAGACAGTTCGCGGGCGGGATTTTCTTCTGTAAAAACCCAGCGATCGTCTGGTGCACCGGCTAATCCCACCGGGATGTTTTGATCTGCTAGGGAATTAGAAAAAATAGTGTTGTCGCTATGATTTACAGGGTCCCCCAATAAGGTATACTGTCTTTTGGTAGGTACTATTATGCCACGATAAAAACGCCCAAGAGCACTATAGCCACCTATTATAGAAAGGACTCCATGCTCTATCTGCTGTAATACATCTGGTTTACCATCTGGTTTCAGGATTTCAACAATACGCGATTTTTGATCAACGGTTGTATTATCATAGTTTAAGTCAAAAATTTCATAGATATGCGCCAAGCCCTGCACTGTAGCGGCCTGTGACTCAACCCGCAGATCAAAATCCCCAGCATCATGCCAGCCGCCCTGATTTAATTGGGGTACGTGTTCTCCAGGTTTGAATGCTGTTAAGGTTGAAGATCCTTGTAAGTAACCATCAAAATGATTTAAAGCTACGGGAGCCATGCGTGCATCATCTATATGACAAAGCCCATGCCAGACCTTATAGCGGTCATTTACACGCATATGACACATTTGTACCGGAAGAAAATACTCTAGAGTGGGTTGCCATACACCTCTCTTATATACATTTTTATTTATTTGAAAAGGCTGCGAAAGGCTTTTACCGTATTTCAGTACATATAAACCGGAATCTCTTATTTCACTGAAATCAAATTGAAGATACTTGTATCTTAAAAAATTTCCCCAAACTTTTGGTTCTTTAGTAAGAACTTCTATATGTTCTCCTAAAGGATTGATACGATATAATTCGGCAAATGCCACTTCCATAGCATTGGGGTCAGTTTCAATTATGGCAATTTTATCTTGATTGGGATGATACCCCACCTGAGAATGTTGAATTACGGGATCATAAGTAAAACCATCGAGTACGTTTGGAGTAATTTCCCACTCCACGGCATTTTTAGTTTTCCCAGATGGCACTAAAGATCTCACTATAAACCAACCATTACTGTGTATAGCCCTGCCGTCCAACAATTCTAATTTTGATTCAGGTACACGATTGTTGATTTCCAGGGTTTGGGCGGGAAAATCTGGTGCAATTACAAGCTTTTGACCCTTTGCTAAAGATTCTAGCCTGTATTCCCCATCCTTAGTATAATAACCTGGTCCATTTGCCTGACGGCTAAATAGGCCAAAATCTGTATCCATATAATATGTTTTTCCGAATAAAATACCCGGAAAAAATTCTAGGTTTAACCCTATTTTCCCTTCCCATTCCTTCGGTATCGGTTCCTCAAGGTCAATGCTTAAAATGAAAGATTTACCGTTTGCTTTAACCTTAAGGTCATATGCTAATTGAAGATCTGGATACGCTATAGGGTTAAAACCCTTACCATTTTTTGAAGGATCAGGATAACTCATCCGCACCTGTATTACTTGATTTTTTAGATCTACCCGACGCACTCCAACTTTTGGAACCGGCTGCCATTGGCCTGGTGCCGGTTCAAGTCTTAAATCCCCATTCGTAGCTACCCGAATGCCATTTTGAATAATGCCCACGCCACCTTGGTGACTTTCGGGATAAAAGTCGTGGGCAAGCATAACATTGGCGCCACGCATTTCTAAATATTCTAAATCATTGATTTTAAAACCCTTTAAAGAATCAGCAATTTTTTGACTATTTAAGCTTATCGTAGCTAGGAAAAATAGTATGTGATAGTATTTAATTCGAATCATAAATCCTAAAGTTAGTTTGCTCCCCCTTGGCTTGCTTAATACTTTTTTGTCTATTCCTCATAGGATATTTTCACAGCTAATGGATGATGCTTCCATTCCAGTATATTTATCCATAAAATTTCTTTCCAATGAAAACCCTAACTCTTTTTTTTATGGTAATTTTTACCGTTTCAATCAGTTTTTGTCAAAAAAGCAATGCGCTTGAGGCTATACGTTCTCAAATGAGAATTGATGCAACAGACAATATGATTGATAAGTGGTACCCCTTAGTTCTTGATTATGAACATGGGGGTTATTTTAGTGAAATCACTTATGACTTTAAATTGGGAGAGCTGCATAATAAGATGATTGTCACTCAGGCGCGGCACATCTGGACGTGTTCTTTAGTTGCTGAGTTTTTCTCAGATCGAGATGATTATTTAAACTATGCCGCTCACGGCTTTAAATTTTTAAAAGAGGTAATGTGGGATCAAAAATTTGGTGGTTTTTACAATCTTGTCTCTAAGGAAGGAAAACCAATTTCCAAAAAAGGAGAAGAAAAAACGGCCTATGGAAACTCCTTTGCGCTTTACGGGCTAGCTGCATATTATAGGGTTTCTAAAGATGAGCAGGCCCTTGAACTCGCAAAGAAAACATTTTTGTGGCTTGAAGAACATAGTCACGATCCCATTAATAAAGGATATTACCAATCTTTGAATAGAGATGGCTCTCGCATTCTTAGAGATTCAACATTTGATTCTACATCAGAAATAGGTTATAAAGACCAAAACAGCTCTATACATTTGCTGGAAGCTTTTACCGAATTGTACAAAGTATGGCCAGATAAACTAGTAGCAGAGAGACTTGAAGAACTACTGTTACTCATTAGAGATACTATCGTGAATGATAGAAATTATATGAATCTGTTTTTTGAGCCAGACTGGACCCCGGTAACCTTTAATAAGGAGACAAAAGATATCATAAAAAAACACTATTATCTGGATCATGTTTCGTTTGGTCACGATGTAGAAATTGCATATTTAATGCTGGAAGCTTCTGAAATCCTGAAGCGTGAGGATACTGAAGAAACGTTACTAAAAGGGAAAATGATGGTAGACCATGCTCTTGAAAATGGTTGGGACAAAGCATTTGGGGGTTTCTATGACGGTGGATATTATTTCGGTGCAGATCAATCACTCACCATCGTAAATTCAGACAAAAACTGGTGGTCACAAGCAGAAGGTTTAAACACTCTCCTGATCATGCAACACCATTTCCCAAATGACAGCCATAACTACGGCGTTTACTTCAATCATTTATGGGAGTACGTAAACACCTTTTTTATGGATGATCGCTATGGAGGCTGGTATGAATGGGGCCAGGACAGCAAACCGGAAACGAAAAACAATCTTAAAGGTCATGTTTGGAAAGCTAATTACCACAACTTTAGAGCACTGGTTAATTGCTTGAAACTTTTAGAAGAGTAGACTAAAAGTTTATAAGAAGAGGCTGTCTAAAAGTTTTTAAATCTTAAACTAAGGTCGAATTGACTCTAGAATTTGCTTTTTAGACAGCCTCTTTTTTTAATGAGATATATCTATTTTTTAACTAAGCGAAGTGTAATCACATCGTGTGGTGCAACTCGTGCATTTAGAGCGTGTTTCGTTGTTTTTAAGTCTTTCTGTGCCCAAATATCCCTTACAGAAAATAACGTGTTTTTAAAATCAACGCGATATTCAAAATCAGGGTCCTCTATTTGATGATCTTCCCAGTTAAAATTTACCTGATGTTCTTGATCTGCCCGGTTTAAAAACGTTACAGCCCAGTCTCCATTTTTGAGAGGCTTGAACCACGTTTCAAGTCCTTCTTTACTACTGTATTTGAAGCCTTGAATCCCTAGAGAATCCTGATTGATAGCGATCATATCTTTATTAGTAAGGATAGCTACTGTTTCTGCGCTCATACCTGCTAAATCATTTCCTGCTATTAAAGGAGCCGAGAGCATACACCACATAGCAAAATGAGCGCGATCTTCAGCAACAGACATCCCATTTCCCACTTCCATCATATCAGGATCGTTCCAGTGCCCGGGACCGGCATATTTTCTAAGGCCATCCTGCATATCTAAAATTTTAAGCACGCCCCAAGATGACCAGTCTCCGTGATCTTCTTCACAATCCCAGCAAGCATAAATATCCCCAGTTGTTCTCCACATATGGCCAATATCCTGGGCCCATTCCCAAGGCTTGTTATCACCCCATTCGCAAATTGCAAACAAAATTGGGCGACCAGCGCTATAAAGAGCATTTCTCATTGTTGTGTAAGAAGCTTCGGCATTTTGCTTTCCTGTATTACACCAATCGTACTTTAAATAATCGACGCCCCAGGATGCATATTTAATGGCATCTTGATATTCGTGACCACGGCTTCCAGGCTCACCACCACAGGTCTCAGTCCCTGCGTCTGAATATATCCCAAACTTAAGGCCTTTGCTATGAATATAGTCTGCTAAAGCTTTCATACCGGAAGGAAATTTTTCCTTATCTGCATGAATAAAACCATCAGCATCCCGCTTACCGTGCCAGCAGTCATCTATTACAATATACTCATAACCAGCATCTTTCATGCCGCTAGAGACCATTGCATCAGCAGCAGCTCTGATAACTTGTTCATTGATATTACAAGCAAATTTATTCCAACTATTCCAACCCATAGGTGGCGTTTCGGCAATATTATCAAACTTCTGAGCATAGCTTTCAAAATTCAACACTGTGATAAAAAAAATAAAAAAAAGGTTTTTCATAGTATAAAAATTAAAATAGTATTCCCTGCTTAAATTGCTTAAACAGGGAATACTTTGAATATAATTAGTGGATAAAAGTCTAAATCAATCCCAGGTCATCTATATAAATTACTGATGGGGCAGCACCACTAAACTCCTGAATGACAATCTCGTTAAGTGTAGCTGGAGAGCCCAATTGTGACAATGGTATTGTAAAATCGTTCCATTCTCCCTGATTGATAGTTATTACTGCACCTGCGTCATAATTTCCGTTTAATACGAGTTTTACATCGTTGATTCCTTCTCCTCCATATATAGATACTTTAACAGCTTGTTTGTCGGCAAGATCAATGGTGGCACCACCATTGCCAATTTGAAAACCTGAGTAACCTCCCTCATAGGTTCTCTTGATCGAGAAATCACCTCGTTTTACACGCTCAGTACTTTCAAAATCTTCTGAACCAGACCAACCCCCAATCCACCAGCTTTGAGCTAATGCATCGTCATAAACCACAAATTTAAATCCGAAGGATTGCGTACTCTGGGATATGCCCCCTGCTGTTTCTACAAACAAAAAGGCCTGTACGATTCCTTCAGGTACTGCAACCTGTATTTCGGTGGTGGTAGATGAAATTATTTCAGCCTCAACATCTCCAAAACGCACGGATTCAAGACCTTCAAAAATCTCACCTTGAATTGTAACAATATCCCCGGCGCTTGCTGCCAATGGCGCAAATGAAGTAATTCTAGGAGCTGGTTGCTCAATCATAAAGAAAGTTGTCGCAACACCTTCTGTTGTAACTACTCGCAACTCATCGCTAGCGTCAAAATAGGGTGCATCTTCAGGGATACTTGTAATAATAACATTATTTGTAACCAGTGTTGGGTTAAAATAGGCTTCCGTATCATTAAAATATACCTCTTGAGTCGTAGCTAAGTTTTCTCCATAAATGGTATAGGAATTTTGACGAAGTCCTACTGTAGTGGTAGAGTCTCTTGCTGTAAGGGCCACATTTGTTATACTTGGGGGGCCAGTTGCTTCTACGCCACCGGTATCATCGGGTTGACAAGAGGTTAACCCCAAGCTTAACATTAGGGCTAGTAATAGAATACCGCCGCTACTGATTTGCTGTTTAAAAAAATTAATTTTCTTCATCATCGCTGTTTTTTAATTAAACTCATAAGGAATTGGTTCTTCAAGCAGTCTTGGATTTAAAGCTACGTCTGTTGCAGGATAGGGCAACAAGAAATCTTCTGCTTCTGGAGTATACATCTCTGTAAATATTTCAGGTGGTTCTTCATTACTATAAGTTCCTCTTTCTTGGTTGCTTATAATATTAATAGCTTTTTGACGGTCAATTCGTCCCAAATCAAACCAATAATCCCCCTCTATAGCAAATTCAATTCTTCGTTCTTGTAAAATATCATCAAGTGTAATTGAAGGAAGACTACCCAGACCTGCCCGTAAACGTACACTATTAAAAGATTCAAGCGCCTGAACATCACTTGTTGAAGCAGCACCTGCCAAAATTGCTTCAGCATTAATTAATAATACATCGGCATACCTCATTATGTAGGTATTGTTAGATGCAGCCTGCGTTGCAGAATTACCATTGTTATCTGCTGGTGTACCAACCACATATTTTTTAATACCTGCTTTTGTGTTCTGAGCATTTATATCATCTGGTACTGTGTAGCCCCCATCAGCTGCCCTGATGTTGGGATAAAAATCTCCGGCAAGCATTATAGTTGCCTTTCTACGTTCATCACCATCTTCATAAGCTTCCTGCAAATCAATTGTTGGCCCTATCACTCCATAACCATCCCCGGTACCAGTTATGGCGCTACTTATAGCAAAAGAAGCCTGCATTGCATTACCTACACCATAACCCTGAGATGTCCACTGCATAGCTGCAATAGATTCTTCATTATTGTTGAACTCTGTTAAAAATAGATTATTGTAATCATCAAGTAATTGAAATTCTTCGCTCGCAATTACTTCTTGGCTTAGTTGTCGTGCTAGATCGTATTCCTCTTGATAGAGGTGAACTTTTGCCTTTAATGCTTTAGCAGAACCGCTTGAGACGTGGGCATTTGCTAAATAATTACCACCGCGCACCTTTGGATAGCAATTATCAATTGCAAACTGAAGATCACGCTCTATAAACTCGTAAATGTCTTCTATTCGGTTTTTAGGGATCTGAGGATCGTAGACATAATCTAGATTATTTTCAATTATGGGCACTGATCCCCAAATCCTAACCAAATAAAAATAAGCAACCGCTCGCATAAAATGTGCTTCACCTATTGTATTGTTTACTGCTTCCTGAGAAACCGATGGACTTACTCTACTTTCAGTAAAATTTATTATTGCATTTGATTGAGCAATGACACCCCATAGAGAACCCCAACCATCGGCTAAAACAGTGTTATCGCCTGTTATTGAGAAGTTAAAAAAGTTTACTACGTCCCCAGAGAAAGTACGTGCGTTACCACCGCTCAACTCTGTAATTGACCAAAATGCCTTAGTATTGAAATTAAACCATACTGCTCCATAAAGGCTATTTGTATTAGCTACTAGTTCTTCTTCACTTGAATAAAAATTGTCTAAAGCAATACCGTCTTCTGGTGGTCTTTCTAAGAATTCATCGTCACAAGATACCAGCGAAAAAAACACCAAAAACAGTAAAAACAGTTTGTTATACTTTATATATTTCATCGTAATTTATTTTTTAAAATTCAACATTTAAACCTAGAGTAAATGTTCTGGGTATGGGGTATCTCCCTCGATCAACCCCCATTTGCAGTGCATCACCATTAAATGATCCTATCTCCGGATCATATCCAGAATAATTTGTAAAAGTGTAAAGGTTTTGTATAGTACCATAAACCTTAAGATTTGATAGGTAAAATTTTTGACAAAAGGTTTGAGGGAGATTATAGCCCAGACTAACATTTTGTATTCTCAAGTATGACCCATCTTCAACATACCGATCTGAAATAAATAAATTTTGATTATCATCTCCCCTTCTTGGTCTTGGAAAAGCAGCATCAATATTATCTGGGGTATAGTAATCCTGCGCTATATTTAGTTGATTTGTATATAATCTAGAGAGACCAACCGTTTCCTTTCGTGTCAAATTCAATAGATCATTACCATAAGATCCTTGTAGGAATATACTAAGATCAAAATTTTTGTATTTAAAGTTATTGGTAAATCCAAATGTGAAATCTGGGTGAGGGTTACCAATATAGGTTCTGTCTTTTTCATCAATAACACCATCCTCATTTACATCAACATATTTAATATCACCGAGGCTGTTATCACCTAGTTCATCAGAAAACGGGATCCCAAATTGAACAGGCGCTCCATCAATATCTTCCTGGGTTCTAAATATTCCGGCAACTTTATAACCCCAATATTTTCCTAAAGGCTCACCTTCAACTGTTCTGGTAATTGGAGAAGATAAAAACCCAGTGGTAACAGAACGTAAAACTTCCAGACTCTCGTTATAGAGTTCCGTTACTTCATTTCTGTAATGAGATATATTGAAATTGGTTGACCATGAGAAATCTTTAGTCTTTAAAGTTGAATAACCCATAGATACATCAATACCCTTATTATTCATTTCACCCAGATTGACAAAAGGAGCAGAAATTCCTCCTAAATAATTATCAGGCCCAGTTAGGAAGACTGGCAGAGGTAACTGGTATAAAAAATCTTTTGAAACTTTATTATACACCTCGATTGTAGCATTGAATCGGTTATCCAAAAGTGTAAATTCTATCCCTAAATTGGTTTGTCTGGTTTCTTCCCATTTTAAATCTGGATTAGGAATATTATTAACTAAATATCCGAGTCCGATGCCTGTAGGAGTATTGTTTAAGCTAGAGCCATAAAGATAGTTTGCAATACCTTGATTACCTACAACACCATACCCTGCTTTCAATCTAATATTATCAACCGTCTCGTTAAAGCTTTCCATCCATGGTTCATTTGACAATTTCCAAGATGTCGCAAATGATGGAAAATAACCCCATTGCTTACCTCCTTGAGGATCAAATTTAGAGGAGCCATCTGCCCTCAAGGTTGCTGTTAAACTGTATTTATTCTTGAATGAATAGTTTGCTCTTCCGAAGTATGAATTTAAAGCAGTGCTACCTTGATAGGCATCGTAGCTTACTATTGAATTTGCATTATTAAGGGTCTGAATGTCATTATTGACAAAGCCCTGACCTTGAGCCTGAATCCCTTCCCAGAAGGACTCTTGAGCTTCTTGACCTAACAAAACATTTAGGTTATGGTCTCCAAAGTTTTTTGAAAAATTAAAGTAATTTTTAATAATCCAAAAATGACTTTTTTCCCTTTTTTCAAATAACGTTGCATTTTCATTGATAAATCGCCCCCATTCGTAAGTTGGAGTAAATTGAGTGTTTGTGCCAAATGTTAAATTACCTCCTATTTCATTTCTAAATGTTAGACCATCCATAAGGGTAAACTCAGAATAGAAATTACCCAGTACATTATAAGTGAGTAAGGAATTACTTCTTTCCAGTGCTAAAGCTACGGGATTTATACTGCCTTCAATTGCCCCTGGTTCATCTGGCGGTCCAGCAAAAGAACCGTCTGGATTGCGCACCGCCACATCTGGAGCCTGAAGTAACCCCAAACTGACAATACCATTACGATTACTATTTAAAGTGATATCTTCACTTGTTCTACTTGCAGTAAGGTTAGCACCTACTTTCAGCCAATCTTTTAAATTGCCATCAATATTCGCCCGGACAGTCAATCTATCAAAGCCAGAGCCTAAGACGGTTCCTTCCTGATCTAAGTAACTACCAGAAATAAGGTAGTTTACTTTCTCATATCCTTGTGAATAAGAAATTTGGTGACTCTTTAAAATAGCTTGTTGAAATACCTCATCCTGCCAATCAGTGCCATCTCCCAGGTTCTCAATCGTTGTAAATTCAATTCGTGGTTCAGTCCCATACTCTACAGCCAATGCATTTTGTAGTCGGGCGTAAGTAGGAAGATCCATTACATCTAGCAATTTCTGGGGTTCTTGAAGAGCATAATAGGTATTGTATTTCAAAGAACCTGCTTTATTCCGACTGCCTGTCTTAGTTTTTATAATTACAACACCATTCGCACCTCGTGAACCGTAAATTGCAGTAGCTGAAGCATCCTTAAGTATATCAACAGACTCAATATCACTTGGGTTTAATCCGGCCAATGGACTTGTGCCTGTCTGTCCGTTCCCCCCAAAGTCTGCAGCTGCTGTCCGCCCACTTGTACTGGTATTACGTGAATCACCAGATATAGGCACACCATCAATTACATATAATGGTTCGTTATTCCCAGTAATAGAAGTTATACCTCTTATTCTAACCGAAACCGCGCTTCCAGGCTTTCCTGAGTTTTGACTAATGGTAACCCCAGAGGCTCGGCCTTGCATCAATTGGTCTATACTTACCTGCGGAATATTTTCGATTTCGTCAGATTCAATACTAGATACTGATCCGTTAACGTCTTGTCGCTGTTGCGTTCCATAACCAATTAGGACAACTTCATCCAAACTTTCAGAATCTTCAGACAGCGCAACATCCACTCTTTGTCTCTGATCAACAGCAACTTCCTTAGTTTCAAATCCAATGAAACTAAATACAAGAATGCCATCCTGAGGTACATTGAGCTGAAAGTTTCCGTCAAAATCTGTGGCTGTACCGTTACTAGTATTTTTTTGTATGACATTTACACCCAGCAGTGGATTTCCGTTTTGATCTGTTACTGTTCCTTCTACTACATTTTGTTGAGCCAAGCTTAACTGAGTTAATAGACAGAATAGCGCAAAAGTGATCATCTTACTTATGCGTTTCATACCGCCTTGACGTTTGATTATTTTTTTTTGCATTATTGAGAAAATTGTTGAATTGATACTAATATTATGAGTTTGATAAAATACCGGTTTATTTATTAGAGCTTCGATAAATATTGACCCATAATATTTCATTATCAAAATTATGAGGATGGTTAAGCTTTTGTTAATATTATTTTATCATTTAATAATGATATTTTTTCGAATATCTAAAAGGCGTAAGAATAAGTAATCCAGAATATTAAGATAAGGTAGGATATCACTGCATTTTTTGAGAATACCAGTATTTAAAAATTTGATATTATAAATTCTAAAACCTTAATGAGTAAGTCTATTGTAAATAAAATAACCTGATTCGCTAAAATACCTTGGGTTATTCAAATCACTACTATCAGATTGGGGTAATAGCGCAGAAGATGCCTCGGCTTTATTAGATATTGACCAATTACACCAGGAAACCTGATTTTTGGTCATAAAATTTAACCAGATGTTTGATTCTTTATAAAATACCTGTCCATCCCCATCAGCGTGTGTAGTACCGAATTCTGTAACAAATATGGGCATCCCAGTTTTTAAAGCTTCACTTACTTGATCTCTAAGCTTCGCGCTATGAGTACCAGCATAAAAGTGAAGAGTGTATGCCAAATTGAAACCCTCTAAAGGATTTCTTGAAGCTTCTAAAACACCCTGAGACCAATTAGGAGTTCCACAAATTATAAGATTTTCACTATCGTTTTTTCGTATTGTGGTAATTATTTGTTGATGATAAGGCAAGAGTACCTCTGTCCAGGATACATTAAGCGGTTCATTATAAATTTCATAAATTAGATTAGGTACTTGACCATATTTAGCGCTCAATTCCTTAAAGAATTCTTTTGACTGTTGAAGATGATCTTCAGCGTGATGGTCGTGCCAGTCTACAATCACGTAGATACCGTATTTGATCGCTGCTTCAATTACATTAAACACTTTTTTTTTCTCTTCTATAGGGTTTTCCAGATAACCACCGTGTTCTATACCCATAGCGACACGCACGACATTTACTTTCCAAAAATCCCTTAAGTTTTTTACCGTATCTTCATTATAAAATTGAGGTTGCCACTGACTCCAAAACAACGACATGCCCCTGAGCACGATTATATTATCATGCGTATCCCTGAGACGTCCTTCTTTAAAGCTTAATCTCCCGTATTTTTCAACAGGATTTAGATCCTGCTGAGCATATAAATTACAAAGGCAACTAAAAAAAAAGATTAAAAAAACCGGTATAAAGAAATATCCAAAACGCATCTTAATAATCATAAAACTCTTTTTATCCCACTAAATTCTTGTCTGAACTGGCTGGGAGTGCAGTTTTTTGTTTTTTTAAAAACCCTATTAAAATTCGCGATATTATTAAAGCCACATTTAAATGCAATCTCAGCTATACTCAACTCCTTTTCAATCAACCATCTTGAAGCATAGCCTATACGTGTGTCATTAACATATTCTATGAATGTTTTACCGGTACGCTTTTTTATAAATCGATTAAACGAAACCGGACTCATATTTACCAAATCCGAAATTTCAGTGAGGCTCATTTTATTTTGATAATTGTTTTGAACGTATTCGTAAATTTTTTTGATTTTATCGCTATTCTCAAAATTCTTATTTTCTGATATATACGTTGATAATAGTTGCTGGTTTCTTGAATTTGCTAAATCGTGTAGGATGGATATAAGCTCTAGTAAATAATCAATACTATCAATCTTTGAGAGTTTTAAAATCTTTGGTTTAATCTCTTCAGCTATTTTTTTTGAAAATAAGATACCATGCGCTGAGCGCTCAAACATATCTTTAATCGGTTTCATGATTCTCCTACTAAGAAGTCGGTCGTCAAATAAATCATTGTGAAACTGTATTGTGATTTCGTGAATATTTTGATTCTTACATTTATATATTTCCCAACCATGTTGCAAATTAGGCCCCACCAAAACGAGCTCAATAGTATCTATTTCACTCAAATGATCGCCAATAATACGCCGCACGCCCTCGCCGTTTAAGATGAAATTCAACTCAAATTCTGGATGAAAATGAATTGGAAAATCAAAATCATCTTTTATTCTATCAAATACTAAAAAACTGTCTTCAGGAGCTAGTGGAGTTATTTCCCTGTGTATATCTTTTTGCATTAAAAGTCCTTTTAGAAATTATTTTATTATGAAATGACAAAATTCTATTAATCCAATAATTAGATTGACGGTAATTTTGGAAATCATTAACATTTTGAAGAAATATTAACAATAATACAATCTAGGTAATTTTAAAGATAATTTATGGATGACAAAACAAAATCTATATTATTTTATCATTTACATTAAAATTTATTAAAAATAAATGAATATTTTATTCAAATTTATAATATTATTTTGCAGCTTTTTAATACTAACGTCATGTTCAGGATTAAAAAATGCAAATTTTGATACCATAAAAACAGCAAATCCTAATGCTGATTTATCTTCAAAAATTCTATTGCAGCGGTTAAAAGAGATTCCGTACAAAGGCATCGCTTTCGGCCATCAAGATGCAACTATGTACGGAATTAACTGGGATCAGAGCGACACTCCTAATATTTTACAAAGTGACATCGCAATGGTTAGCGGTAAAATGCCAGCGGTACATGGTTATGATTTAGGCCACATTGAACTTGGTTTAGAGTACAATTTAGACACGGTAGCATTTAATGTAATGCGAAAGCATATACAAAAACTACACGACGATGGTGCGATAATTACATTTAGTTGGCATTTAGACAATCCCAAATCATTAGGGAGCTCTTGGGATACCACGGCCACTGTAAAAGAAATTTTAAAAGCTGGGGAATATAGAAAACGTTACGAAGGCTGGGTTACAAACCTCTCAAACTTTTTTAAATCCTTAAAATCTAAAAAAGGCAATTTCATTCCGGTAATTTTTAGACCGTTCCATGAAATGAATGGAAGTTGGTTTTGGTGGGGCAAAGGAAATTGCAGTCCTGAGGATTACAAAAGCTTATGGCAAGAGACCTTTCAACTATTACAAGAAAACGAGGTAAATAATTTGCTCTTTGCCTATGCCCCGAATACATTGAGTTCGCCAGAAGAATTTGACACCTATTATCCGGGCGATCAATATGTAGATATCCTTGGGGTTGATATTTATAATTATGGTGATAAGGATACCTTTATAGCGACTATTCAAAATAACCTTTTGATACTTAAGGAAAAGGCCGCCCGTCAAAATAAACCCTTTGCACTTACTGAAACAGGAAATACAAAGTCTGGAAGCGATGAAACCTGGTGGACAGAAACTTTATATCCAGGCATAAAAGACAGTGGGATTTCTTGGGTACTACTCTGGAGGAATGCGCGTCTAGATCATTATTTTTCGGTGTACCCAGATGATATTTCGGCCGAAGATTTCAAAGAGTTTGCTGGTTATAAGGAAACCTTATTTCTAAATAAGGTTAAGAATATTAATTCTAAAAAAACATACTAAATGCTACAAGGCTTGGATATAGCTATCATATTACTCTATCTGATCGGAACCATTCTCATAGGTCTTGCTTTAAGAAAAAAAGCTCAGAAAAGTAAAGATGATTATTTAATGGGAGGCAAGTCATTGCCATGGTATATGTTAGGCCTTTCAAACGCATCTGGCATGTTTGATATATCGGGGACCATGTGGCTCGTGACCTTAACCTTCGTTTACGGACTAAAAAGTATTTGGATACCCTGGTTATGGCCTGTTTTTAACCAGGTGTTCTTAATGGTTTACTTATCTGTCTGGCTTCGGAGATCTAATGTTACTACTGGTGCAGAATGGATTCTTTTTCGTTTTGACAACGGTAAAGGAGGTAAAAGATCTCATACAATAATTGTCATTTTTGCAATACTCAGTTGTCTGGGTTTTTTGGCATACGGTTTTATAGGACTGGGAAAATTTGTTGAAATATTTATCCCTTGGGAAATAGTGTCCCAGTACATCCCCTTCAACATCCCACCTAACTATATCCCTCACTTTTATGGTATTATTTTTACATTATTTGCAGTATTCTACTCTGTTTTAGGAGGGATGTCTGGTATTGTTTGGACAGACTTTTTACAGTATACGGTAATGACGGTGTCATCAATAGCCATTGCTGTTATCGCCTGGAAGGCAATGGGCTCCAATCAGCTCAATGTTCCTAATGGCTGGATGAATCCATTTTTTGACTGGAAGTTAAATATGGATTGGACCGGAATTATCGATGAGGTCAATGCCAAAATAAAATCTGACGGATACTCCCTTTTTACCATATTCTTCATGTTGATGCTTTTTAAAGGAATTCTCGCTAGCATCGCAGGGCCTGCCCCAAATTACGACATGCAGAAAATTTTATCTACTAAATCGCCATTCGAGGCTGCAAAAATGAGTGCTTTTTCACTTGCCGCATTAATTCCTACCCGATATCTAATGGTAGGTGGCTTCTCGGTTCTGGCAATTTTATTTTATGATGATTTAGATCTTTATACTGCCGGTATACTTGATTTTGAAAAAATACTGCCTGCGGCAATTGAGCAATTTGTACCTGTTGGTTTATTAGGTTTATTACTTGCCGGCTTACTTGCCGCGTTCATGTCAACTTTTGCCGGAACCTTAAATGCAGCTCAGGCATATCTTGTAAACGACATTTATCTGAAGCACTACAATCCTCAAGCCGGTCACTCTAAAATTAAGAAAATGAACTATAGCAGTGGCCTCGCTGTTGTACTTGTAAGTATTATTCTCGGCTTTTTTATACAGGATGTCAATTCCATTTTGCAGTGGATAGTTTCGGCACTCTATGGTAGCTACGTGGTGTCTAATGTCTTAAAGTGGCACTGGTGGAGGTTTAATGGTGAAGGCTACTTCTGGGGAATGCTCTCAGGAATGATCCCTGCTATGATCTTTCCATTATTTACTGATACTTTAGATCTTTATTACTTCCCAATTATCCTTCTTATTTCGATTGCTGGTAGTATTCTTGGAACTTATTCTGCCCCTCCAACCGATCAAAGGGTACTTATGGATTTTTATAAAAAAACAAGACCTTGGGGATACTGGAAACCCGTGTACGAACAACTAAAAAAAGAAGATCCCGGGTTTTCAAGAAACAAAGGTTTTACAAGAGATATGTTTAATGTAGTGCTGGGCACGGTAGCTCAAACATTACTAGTTGTTATCCCTATCTACCTGATACTTCACGAAAATATGCATTTCCTAATTTCTTGTGCAATACTGGTTGTGTGCATTATGGTATTGAAAAAAACATGGTGGAACACCATTAAAATTGAAAATAATATAAGTAGTAAATAAGTTATGTCAATTACAGAAAATAAAAATCCAAAAACGAAAAAAATACCAAATTATGATCATTTGGTTAATGACTTTCAAACCTTCCTGGCGAAAAAAAATTACCCGGAAGACCAATCAAATGGTATTTACAAAAGGTATGTAAACCCGGTTCTAACCAATAAACACGCTCCTTTAGAATGGCGCTACGATTTTAACCCCGAGACAAATCCATTTGGGATGGAGCGCATTGGTATAAACGCCACATTTAATCCGGGTGCGATTAAATGGAATGGTCAGTATATTTTAGCTGTTCGTGTTGAAGGGAATGATAGAAAATCCTTTTTTGCGTTAGCTGAAAGCAATAATGGAGTTGACAACTTTAAATTTTGGGATAAGCCCATTGCATTGCCGCAAACCCATGAGCCTGACACCAATGTCTATGATATGCGTCTTACCAAACACGAGGATGGTTGGATCTATGGTATTTTTTGTACCGAACGTAAAGACAACTTAAAACCTCTTGACACCACTGCTGCTGTTGCAAATGCAGGAATCGTTCGCACAAAGGATTTAAAAAATTGGGAACGCTTACCTGATCTAATCTCAAATTCCGGTCAACAACGCAATGTAGTCATGCATCCAGAATTCATAAACGGTAACTATGCGCTATACACCCGTCCACAAGACGGTTTTATTGAAGTCGGCAAAGGTGGTGGTATTGGTCTAGGGTACATAAAAGACATGAAAAATCCGGTACTTGAGGGTGAGAAAATAATCAATCGCAAAGCCTATCATACAATTTATGAATTAAAAAATGGTCTGGGTCCCGCTCCAATAAAAACAAAAGAAGGCTGGCTCCACCTGGCTCATGGCGTAAGAAATACTGCAGGAGGTCTACGCTATACACTTTATTTATTTATGACAGCATTAGATAGTATTGAACAAGTTATCTATCAACCAGCAGGATATTTTATGGCTCCTGACTATAAAGAAACCGTGGGAGATGTACCAAATGTATTGTTCGGTAATGGTTGGATTCTTGATGATGATGGTAGAATACTCATCTATTATGCCTCATCAGACACACGCTCTCACGTTGCTGTTTCTTCTATAGACAGACTCATTGACTATGTAAAAAACACCCCTCAGGACACCTTTACATCTTCAGGCTCAGTTCAAAATATCCTGGCACAAATTGAACGCAACAAAATCTTTAAGGATGCCGAATGATGCAAATCAAAAATTTAAAAGCGAGCTTGAAAACGAGCTTAGGGAAATTCTAAGGTATTGGAAATCTAATACTTTAGATGAATCAAATGGCGGTTTTTACGGAAGAAGGGATTTTAAAAACAAATTAATACCAAAGGCTGATAAAGGCATTATTTTAAATACGCGTTTGCTTTGGGCATTTTCTGCAGCAGGTAAATTTAATAAAGATGAATCCCTTAAAGTTTATGCGGACAGAGCTTATGAATATTTAAAAGATCATTTTCAGGATCCCAGCCATAATGGCCTCTATTGGGAACTAGATTACACGGGCAAACCTAAAAATACCCGAAAACAAATCTATGCTCAGGCCTTTGGAATATATGCTTTATCTGAATATTACCGATTAAGCGGTACAGAAGAAGCTAAAGATTGGGCACTATCCTTATTTGACCTGGTAGAAACTCGGGCTAGAGATCAAAAAAACAATGGATATCTGGAAGCCTTTCAAAATGATTGGAGCCCAATAACTGATGTGCGGTTGAGCGAAAAAGAGGATAACTCGGCTAAGACCATGAATACCCATTTACACATCCTGGAAGCATATACCACTCTTGCTCAAATATCTAAAAACACCAAAGTACTTGAAGCTTTGGAAAATTTAATAGTGCTTTTTCTAAATCGGTTTTATGACGAAACTAGTCAGCATTTTCACTTATTTTTTGATGAAAATTGGCATCGTACAAAAGCAATTGTTTCTTACGGACATGATATCGAAGCAATCTGGCTTCTAACAGAGGCTTGTAAAGCAGTTGCCAACCCCAAATTACTACTAGAAACCAAATCAATCAGTGTTGCGGTTGCTAAAACCTTTTTAAAACAAGCTTATATACCCAAATCAGGAATTATAAATGAAGTTGATCTTGATACAGGTAACGTTGATACTGATAGACATTGGTGGGCCCAAATGGAAGCTTTGGTAGGCCTGCAATATGCTTATGAATTTTCTGGAGATATTCAATTTAGAAACGCGCAACTTGACATTTGGAATTACACAAAAAAACACTTTATAGATAGTAAATACGGCGAATGGCATTTTCGCCTAAATGAAAATCAAGAGCCCTATACCACTGAGGATAAAGTAAGTATGTGGAAAGCCCCCTATCATAACTCCAGGGCTTGTATGGTATTAATCAAATTAATTTAGAATTATGAAAAGAATATTAACATCACTTTTTATTGTGAATTTTTTCTTGGTAAGCTGTTCAAAAGACGAAGAGTTTATGGAAGAAATAGACGCTACACCTCCGGTTTCTGAAGAACAACCAGAAATAGGTTTCCCTCCTTCCCTTGCGTATTCATTTATGGTAGATGCTGGCGCCACACCAGAGACTATTGCTTTGTTTTATAACCTTAAAGCTTTGTCATACTCAAGTTATATTGTAGGTCAGCAGGACGCTTTCAGTGCATTTTATCAGAATAACGGTGGAATGTCTGACATGAAAAAACTAACCGGTAGTGATCCTGGAATGTTAGGATCAGACTTTATGTTTATCACAGATGATGCAAATGACGAGCAGCCCAACAACTGGTTCTATCAACAAGAGCAACACATCCGTTCAAAAGCCATTGAAGCTTTTGATAAAGGAATGGTAAACATCTTTTGCTGGCACCTTAGAGAACCCTATGAAGGAGACCACTTCTATACTTCTGAAATGACAACAGATCAGAAACAAAATGCCTTCAAAAGTATTCTGCCGGGTGGTGAGAATCACGAGTATTATAAGAAGAAATTACAAAAGGTAGCCACTTTTACAAAAAATCTTAAAAGTACAAACGGCACACTCATTCCTATAATATTTAGACCATTCCACGAGTTTGACAAAGACTTTTTCTGGTGGGGCGCCGCTTATAGTTCCCCTCAGGAATTCATTGATCTGTGGCGGTTTACGGTTTCTTATTTGCGTGATGATTTAGACGTAAGTAATATGTTGTACGCCTTTTCACCCGATAACAGCTATACTACCGAAAACAGCTATTTAACGCGCTATCCTGGAGATGAATACGTAGACGTGGTAGGGATGGATAATTATGGGGATTTAGCCGCACAAAATGGGTCATTGATAAGTCTTGCCAATCAAAAATTAAAAGTGGTGTCAGACCTTGCAGAAAAACGCAACAAAATTGCTGCATTTACAGAAACCGGGTATTTTGTGTCTCCTTCAGATCAATTAGCCTCAGATTTTTACTCCAGAAACGTTTATGAAGTACTTACCAAACAGGACATAAATTTAGGTTTTATGATGTTTTGGCAAAATTATCAAGACTCTTATACGGTACCTGTACCAGGAGCCCGGGGAGCAGATGACTTTTTGAAGTTTAGGGAAAAGGAAAAAACTATGCTATTAACAGATATGCCAGATATTTATGATTTACCTGAAGACGACATTTAAAAATATAAGTTGGAGGTTCTATACTTGGGCATTGTTGCTTATTATGTTCACTTCCTGCGGAAGTATTGAAAAAATAAGGGTTGATGACGGGCGTTTTTACAAGGGTGACCAGCCATACTATTTTATAGGTGCTAACTATTGGTATGGCCCTCTCATAGCTGCACCAAATATAGGTGATCGAAAACGTTTAGTTCGTGAACTTGATTTAATGGATAGTTTAGGAATTAATAATCTACGAATATTGGTAGGGGCTGAAGGCGGAAACGAAGACTTCCAGGTTAAACCCGCATTGCAACCCACGCAGGGCGAGTATAATCAAGACTTACTTGAAGGTCTGGACTTTTTGCTGGCAGAGATGAGAAAACGCAATATGTATGCGGTGTTATACTTAAATAATAATTGGATTTGGTCTGGAGGAATGTCTGCATACCTAAATTGGAATGGATATGGGGAAGTTGCAAATCCCTTTCTGGAAAAATACACCTGGCCCGATTATTTTAAGTATACGCAACAATTTCACACCTGTACACCCTGTCGCCAAGCGTTTTTAAACCATATCCGATTCATTCTGGGGAGAACCAATTCTATAAATGGAAAAAAATATACCGAAGACAATACCATTATGTCCTGGCAAGTTGCCAATGAACCCCGGATTTTTACAGAAGAGGATCGAGCACCTTTTAAAGAATGGCTAGATGAAGTCGTTACCCTTTTAGAAAATTTAGATCCAGACACACTAATATCTACCGGAGCTGAAGGTAAGGCCAGTTATCTTCAGGAAATAGATACCTATAAGATGCTTCATAAAAATCCCAATATTGACTATCTCACGATGCATATGTGGCCAAAGAACTGGCAGTGGTACGACCCGAATAACGAAGAGGAGTCCTTAAAATCTTCTATTGTAAAAGCAAATGATTACATACAAGAACATCTACAGGTTGCTCAGGAACTGAATAAACCAATAGTTATATCAGAGTTCGGTTTTCCACGTGCGAAGGAAAGCCTTTCTAAGAAAGCATCTATTGGCAATAGAAATGCATTCTATAGAGAATTATTTCAACTTATTGAAATAAGCTCTAAAGAAAAATCTGTATTATCAGGTCTAAATTTTTGGGGATTTGCGGGCTACGCGAAAACAAATGAAAAGAATGGAAAATGGGAAGTAGGAGATGATTTTAGTGCAGATCCCCCTCAGGAACCGCAGGGTTTGAATTCTGTTTTTGCTTCAGACACCTCTACATTAAGCCTTATTAAAAAATACAACGATGCCCTACAAAACTGATCGGATAAAATGGTGCTTATCAATTTCTTTAGGGCTAAGTGCTTTTATTTTTTTGAACAGCTTCCGCTTTGCAAACACTTCAAATTTATTAGAAATGCAGCGATCGCAAACAGACTCCATCGATGTTAAAGTAGATTCCATTTTAAAAATTATGACCCTTGAAGAAAAAGTGGGTCAAATGAATCAATATAATGGTTTCTGGGATGTAACAGGCCCCTCACCGAAAGATGGAAATGCAGCAAAAAAATATGAGGATATAAAAAGCGGTAGGGTTGGCTCTATGTTGACCGTTCGGGGGGTAGATCAGGTAAGGGAAGTCCAGAAGTTAGTGGTAGAAGAAAGTCGTTTAGGCATCCCTTTACTTATTGGTTTTGATGTTATTCACGGCTACAAAACCTTAAGTCCAATTCCGCTTGCAGAGGCAGCCAGCTGGGATATTGAGGCAATCAAAAAATCAGCTGCTGTTGCTGCTTCAGAAGCTGCTGCATCGGGTATCAACTGGACATTTGCTCCAATGGTCGACATTTCTAGGGATCCGCGTTGGGGACGAGTAATGGAGGGCGCCGGTGAAGATCCTTATCTGGGAAGCAAAATTGCTAGGGCACGCGTTGAAGGTTTTCAAGGAAAAAATCTAAATGCCATAAACACAATCGCCGCTACTGCAAAACATTTCGCAGCTTATGGTTTTGCTGAAGCAGGTAAAGAATACAATAAAGCAGATATAGGCACTGTCACTTTACATAATATGGTACTCCCACCGTTTAAAGCAGCAAACCAGGCCGGTGTAAGTACCTTTATGACAGGTTTTAATGAATTCAATGGTATTCCTGTAACAGGAAGCGAGTATCTTTTACGGGACTTATTAAAAAATAAATGGGGTTTTCAAGGCTTTGTGATTTCAGATTGGGCCTCTATAGAAGAAATGGTAACTCACGGCTATGCAAGGGATAAGGCTGATGCCGCAAACAAGGCAGTAAAAGCAGGTGTAGATATGGATATGGAGTCCTCTTCCTTTGTTGATGAATTGATTGGACTGATTCAAGCTGGGGCAGTTCGGGAAGAATTAATAGACGATGCCGTTCGCAGGATTTTAAAAGTAAAGTTTCTGTTGGGCCTCTTTGATGATCCCTATAAATATTGTGATGTAGAACGCGAACTACAAACTATTGGTTGTGAAGAAAATCGCAAAGCCGTTCTGGATATGGCCAAAAAATCTATAGTGCTTTTAAAAAATGAAAACAATTTACTACCTCTTAAAAAACAAGGTCAAAAAATAGCAGTAATAGGTCCGCTTGCTGATGATAGCAACAGTGTTTTGGGAAGTTGGCGCATTGCTTCTGAAGACAGTAGCGGTGTTTCAATATTAGAAGGTTTAAAGCAGTATACGGGAAATAAATTGATCTTTAAAAAAGGGGCCGACCTAATTACAAATAAGCCTACATTTATCAACGAACTTGAATTTAATACTACGGATAAAAGTGGTTTTGAAGAAGCGCTTCTAGCTGCAAAAGCTGCTGACGTTGTTATAATGGTTTTGGGAGAGCACGGATTCCAGAGTGGCGAGGGACGTAGTAGAACCCAACTAGACCTTCCAGGGGTTCAGCAAGAATTACTGGAAGAAGTGTTTAAGGTTAATAAAAATTGTATTCTGGTGCTTAATAACGGGAGACCTCTGGCTATTGAATGGGCTGCTGAACACATCCCCTCAATTGTCGAAGCCTGGCATTTAGGTACTGAAACAGGAAACGCAGTAGCACAGGTTCTTTATGGTGATTACAACCCTAGTGGCAAATTGCCAATGACCTTCCCCAGAAATGTGGGTCAAATTCCTATCTATTATAACCATAAAAATACAGGAAGACCTGTAGATCCTCAACCGGGTGAAAATATGGTTTTCTGGTCGCACTACAGCGACATAAAAAACGCTCCACTTTTCCCTTTTGGCTATGGGTTAAGCTACACCTCTTTTAACTACTCCAATCTCAACATAGAAAAAGAAAGCTATGCTGTAAATGAAGAAGTACAAATTAGTGTAGAACTTATTAATACCGGCGATTATGATGGTAAAGAGGTTGTACAATTATACATTCGTGATCTTTTTGCAAAAATAGTAAGGCCGGTAAGAGAACTCAAAGGTTTCCAATTAGTAGAGCTGAAAAAAGGCGAATCTAAAATCATAAAGTTCAGTCTTACCAGCGAAGAGTTGGGTTTTTATGATCAAGACGGAAACTTTACAGTAGAGCCAGGAGAATTTGAAATCTTTGTAGGTACTGATTCAAACGCTAGTCTTAAAACCCGTTTTTTACTAAAGGAATAACTACTCTATTTTTATAGTAAAACTAGAAGTAGGTAAGCCTGTTCCATTAAATATATTTGGTATACTGGAATTTGCCCAAGAATAGCGAACAAAAAGCGGATGTTCCAGTTTTCCTTTTTTAAGAAAAATCTGATTGTCTTTGATTTTGAAATCTACAGGTTGAAAGACTTTATCTGCTCCTGCAATTTCAAACTGACTAGCTTTATTATTCTTGTCAATGTGTAAAAGCTCTGCATTACTAAAATTTAGAATAATTTTATTTTTGTCGCTTGTAGCTTTTTGAATAAGCGGCGGATATGCCTTTATTTCCTTTTTGAATTTATCAGCCATCACAAGATTTGCAAATCGTATACCTACATCCTTTTTATTTTTAGGGTGGATGTCATTGATGTTTCCTATATCACTTGTTACGACCATTCCCGTTTTTGCAAGTCTCAAAGCACGTCTTTGAGCATCCCTAATTTGAACACCAGAAAATTCAGTCTCGTACTTGTACGGTGCTATTTGGGCAAAGTAAAAAGGGATAATTTCGTTAAACTGAACCCTCCAGCTTTCAATTAGGGTAGTGAACATTTTTTCATAATATTGAGAGTTTACTGTATTTGACTCCCCTTGATACCACAGTACTCCGGCAATTTTGAAGTTCATTAAGGGATGTATCATTGCGTTGTAAATAGACCCAGGTTCTTTTGGTCCCCATTCTGTTTCAGGCAGTAATCCTGCCGCTTTTACCAATATACTGTCACGCTCAATAGCATGTTTAGGAACCCATGTTTCGGCTGGAGTACCGCCCCAGGTTGATCCAATTAAACCTACAGGAACTTGAAGTTCATTATTCAATTTTTGAGCAAAAAAATAGGCTACTGCACTAAAGTTTTTCATGGTTTCAGGCTTACTCCCTACCCAGCTCCCATTTAGATCATCTTGAGGAAATCGAGCAGTTTTGTGATTTACCGTAAAAAATCTAATCGAGTCGTTTTTTGAATTTTGGATAGCTCGCTCACCATTTTCAATTCCTGCCGCTGCACTCCATTCCATATTTGATTGCCCTGAAATCAACCAAACTTCACCCAACAAAATATTCTTAAGAGTAATTTTATTGTATCCCTCAATTACTAATTCTTGGCTGCCTTTTTTTTCGTTTGTTAAAATTGTGGTCTTCCAAAAACCTCTATTATTAGGGGTTACAGAGTATTCCGCAACATCCCAGCTTGATGAAATTTTGACTGTTTCTCCTGGTTTAGCCCAACCCCATATTACGACATCAGCATTTCGTTGCAGAACCATATTATCTGCAAAAATTGCCGGCAATACTACATTAGAATACATTTGACTTATTTGCATTAACGCGGCAACAACAATTATAAATTTGATTTTCATTTGGTGCATTGTTCTAATTGTTTAGTTGTTTTCCTAAAAAAGGTATTAACTGTTCTGCCATTTTCCGATGATCACTAAGATTTGGGTGGCCACCACAACCATTTGGTTCCATCTGAGCAAACTCAAATAAATATATGGGTTTTCCCATCATATCCCGTTGAATGATTTTTAAAGACTCCAGTAAAATAGCTTGTTCCCGTTCACCTACCATTGGGCTAGTCAACATAACGACCTTGGTCTCAGGATACATATCAAATATCATTTTCACAAAATCAGTATAGTTACTTATAAATCTTTTTTGGTCAAATACACTTCTATCTTTTTTGCCATCGCCTAAAGAAAGGTCATTAGTACCTAAAGCGATAGACACTAAATCAGGTTTGATTTCAAACGCGATTTTCTTAGATGTATCACTATTCAGTCTTAAATTTTTATACACATCAGGCATAACAGGTTGCTCTTCATCATTCCAATTACGGTACATACCCATCCCTGATACACAACTCAACCTATAATCACAATTTAAGGCCCTGGCAGTTCTTGGACCATAAGCCAAATATGAATTGTGCTGATCATACCATTCACCAGTATCGCAGGGTATTTCTTCCGTTTGTGCACCCATTCCACAAGTGATACTATTACCAATAAATTCAATTATGGCCTTATTTACATGGGTTACCTCAATTAACTTCTTCGCACTTACTCCATTAAAAATAACATCTCCAGTACTGGCTTCCGTGGCTTTAAAAATCTTTACATTTGAGGTGTCTGAAGAGGGTAATTTTATTCCAATGGGACTTCCATCAACAAGAAATCTGCCTTTATATTCTTGATTTACCTCAAGAGCTACGTAGGAATGATCTTGTACACCATTAGATAAAAATAGCGTACAGGTATCTCCCACAATATTCATTTCAACAACTGAACCTGAACCAATAAGGGCAACCGATGTGTCATTGAGATTTTCGTAACGCCCTTCATACTGAATTAATGGGCTTGATGCTCTAAAGTTGCGCTCTACTTGTTTACAACCAACTGTTAAAATTAAAATGAATAAAAAACCAAAACGTTTACACAAATCCATGATTAAAATTTTATGCTGAAAATTAATCATCTATCATAAAGTAAAACGAAACTATTTTCTCAAAAACTTATAGAATATTTCAAGCAGCGGATTAGTTGAGTGCTTTAAGTTAATTTTGATTTTAGTTAATTTCTTAAATAATCCATATTAGAAAAGACAGTTTTAATAGTATAATTTTATTGAATTTCTAACTGGGTTTTTACCTCGTTTAAACCCTGCCCCCTTACGCTTACATTAGTAAGTCCTTTTTTAAACCTACTACCTACAATAATCATAGCCTTTCCATAAAACAAATTGACAGTATTGCCTTTAAAAGGGGTTAAATTCTGTGGGTTACCATTACCTACACCAGCTAAATAACCAACACCATTTACTTCAATTTGCAAGGCATTATCTGCAAGTGGTGCAGGATTACCATCTTTGTCAAAGGCTTCCACAAGTATGTAGCTCAGATCCATCCCGTTAGCCATTAAAGTCTTCCTGTCAGGACTTAGTTTGATCATACTTACTTCCCCCGCCGTTTTTATTGTTTTTTCGCCAATAACAGCACCATCTTTATAGACCACGGCTTTTACTTCACCGGGCTCATAGGTTACGTCCTTCCACATCAACCTAAAACGCTCGGTCGAATTCATAGAGACCGGATTTTTACATTGTTTTCCCTTGGATTTTCCGTTAATAAACAATTCTGCACAGTCGCCATTGGTATAAACAAATACCGGGGTGACCTCGCCTTCCCTTCCTTCCCAATTCCAATGCGGGAGGATGTGGATGGTTTTTTCTTCGGGTTTCCAGTAACTTTTGTACAGATAGTATCGGTCCTTGGGAATACCTACCAAATCAACAATGCCAAAATACGAGCTGCGTGCTGCAGCTTCCTCACCTAAATTCATCTCTTTAGCCGTCATACCTGTGTAAGGTGTGGGTTCACCTAGATAATCAAAACCTGTCCAGACAAATTCACCTGCGATATAGGGTTCGTCCTGCTGCCACATAAAATCATCATCAGCGATCTCAGCCCAGGAAGGGGAATTAAAGTCATAAGAGCTTACCTGAAGTGATCCCGTGACCTCAGTCTTATCTTCCGGTAGAGGAAATTCATAGAAACCACGAGTGCTTAAAGTAGAGGCTGACTCGCTGATCACGACGGCCTTGTCAGGCTCCATTTGCCGGGCCAGGCGGTACCTCCGGCCATAATTCCAAGCATGGATGTCGTAATAATCAAAATGCCTCATCGATGCGCTCTGCATATTGTCATTAACCAGAGTCACCGGGCGGGTGTGGTCATACTTTTTCACATAGTTCACCATAGTGTGCAGTTTCTGAAAGCCATTATCAATATTCCACTGTACATCGCCTATCTCGTTCCCTACACTCCACAGAAACACAGACGGGTGATTGCGATCCCTAAGCACGAAATTCTTGATGTTCCTATGTGCGAATTCTTCAAAATTGGTCGTATCTGTTATATCAGCTTTTGCATCGTACTTATCAAAAATCTCATTGAAAAACAGCAATCCCATACGATCGCAGAGTTCCAGAAGTTCTGGTGCGGCAACATTATGGCTATTACGTATGGCGTTAACGCCCATGGACTTCATAATTTCCAGTTGGCGCTCCATCGCCCGGGGGTGAAAAGCTGCACCCAGCGGGCCGTGCCCGTGATGAAGGTTTACCCCTTTGAGCTGTACCCTTTTGTCATTTAAATAAAATCCGTCATTGGCCGTAAACCGGGTGGTACGAATACCAAAAGTGGAAACCTTCTCGTCAACAAGTTTATCCCCAAAAAACACCTGTGTTTTTGTAGCGTATAGGTTGGGATTTTCTACGTCCCATCGCTGGGGATCGAGTACCTTAAGGGTGACTTCGAGGTTTTTCTCCTCCTTGGGATTGAGGTATTTGATTATTTCTTTGCTCTGCAATTCATTGCCCTTGGGATCCAAGATGGTCTGCACCACCTTTATCGAATCTGCCCGGCTACTCATGTTCAACACCGTGCTGCTGATGCGTACGTCTGCGTAGTGGGGCTTCACTATTGGCGTGGTAATGTGGTTTCCCCAAATGCCCAAGTGAACCGGGTCTACCTTAAGCAGTTGCACCTTTCTATATATGCCTGCGCCAGGATACCAGCGGCTGTCATGCTCCACGGTATTTGTATAAACGGCCAATATGTTTTTTTGGCCAAAAATAACATGATCGGTCACATCCAGATAGAAGGAGTTGTAGCCATAATCCCAACTTCCTGCACGTTTACCATTTACATAAACCTTGGGAAATGCCATGACTCCATCAAAAATGAGGTATATCCTCTTGTTCGCATCGGCTTGCGCCAAATCTATTCCGGTGCGGTACCAGCCCTCACCTTTCCAGGGTAACTTACCTGTATTGCCATCGCCTTTGGGGTCAAAGGGCCCGCTGATGGCCCAATCGTGGGGCACGCTTACGCTTTCCCAAGTGGCATCGTTAAAACCGGGGCGCTCTGCATTTTCTGGATTACCCTTGGTGAATTTCCAGCCCTGTTGAAGGGTTTTGTATTCCCTCTGGGCCATTGTAGTCATGCTTGCAAGCATAAAAAAAAAGAAAGCCAGCCGTGCCGACTTTCTTCTGTATATTGTTTTCATATCTCAATTTCCTTTAAAGCTAATCGTTTAGCCCTCCGTTATAAAAATTAAGGCCTAGGGTAGCCTTATAATCATGATCAAATAAGGTTGCGTTATCCCAGTGAGAACCTTTCGCCCATTGTGTGCTGCAGCTAGTTGAAACCCAAGCAGGCTCCCAATAAATTAGTCCACCGGCGCCTACCTCTACCAAAACATCCCTTAGGGCGTTTAGATAACCCAGCTGTCCTTCGGGGCTTGCCTCAAAACCGGGAACCAAAGCATCATTACCCAATATATTGTTTGCACTATCTGCATTTTGCATGGTAAACGGATAGGCAGTTTCCACAATCATCAGTTTCTTATTATACGTATTTATCAGGTTCGAAAGTGGCGTTGAAACTTCATCAAGATCGTAATCAGACCAGATTGGATAGTAGGATAATCCTATCCAGTCATAATCAGTAACTCCCGCATTTGTGGCCTGCTCAAACCACCATAACCCATTCTCTGGCTGTGCAATGTGGAGCATAACCTCGATGCCCGCATTTTTTTCTGCGGAAAGATCACGAACCGCCTTAATGCCCTGATTTATCAACGAGGAATTTCGGGTCCAGTTAATGGGCCATTGCAGTTCCCCTTTTTGAAGGATCATTGGATTGATCTCGTTCCCCACCTGCACGATGTCTGGCGTAAGATTTTCACCTTCCAAATCCTCAAGGATGTCATAGGTATAATCGTACAACAATTGACCTAAGGCTTCGGTATTATCTATTTGTGCTTCCCAAGCCGCAGGAATTTCTTGCTTAACAGGATCAGCCCAGTCATCAGAATAATGAAAGTCAAGCAGTACCCTCATACCTTCAGCCTTTGCGCGGCTTATGGTCTTTTTTACGTCTGTCAGATCAGAATAATTGGTCCAGGCAGCATCATGCCAAAGCCTTACGCGTATCAGGTTTGAGCCCGCTTCTGCGAAGATTTTATAGGGATCAGTATTATTTCCATCCTGATCTTTATAGACAGCACCACAGTCTTCCATCTCATTGACATAAGATAGATCTGCACCGTAATAAAAATCAGGCTCTTCTGGTGGTTCATTGGTTTTAGGTCCTGGCTCTTCGTCTTCATTGGGGTTTTCACCCGCAATGGGGTCTTCCGGTGGGTTTTCATTACCATCACCGGGAGAACAGGAAGTCGCCACAAAAAGTGAAAAAAAGATTAAGAATATTCGTAGCATATCATTTTATTTTTGGTTAATGCAACAAGGAACGCTAAATCAAGAAGCAGTGCGTTCCTTGTTTTTTCTAAACTGGATTACTATTCTAAACTGATGGTTCTCTCAAGCGTGTTGATAGTCATCGTATACGTTCCAGGGGTACCCACAAACGTAAAATTACTATCACCGTCTCCGGCATTTTCAAAATTCTCATCTATGGTATAACCCATTTCTTCAAATGAGGGATAATTAATCCCGCTGTTCCAGTCGTTGAAGGAAGTAAATACCCTAAAGGCTCCGGTACCGCTAAACTCTAGGGTTGCCGTCCTGATGTAGGCACTGGTCTCGACCACGTTCACCACGGGTTCGTCCCAGTTCCAGCCAGTGGGCACGCCGTCTCCTACAAGATAATAAGGCGTGGAAGGCGTGAGGGTTATCGTTTTTTCATTGCTGTCTACCACGACCTCATAAATACCTGGAGTTCCCACAAAACTGAAATTACTGTCGCCATCGGCAGCATTTACGAAGTTTTCATCAATGGTATAACCTTCCTCTTCAAAATAAGGATAGTTAAGGCCAGATGCCCAGTCCCCTTCAATCTCAAAGAACCGGAATGTATCATTGGTAAGCTCAACCCTGGCGGTATAAACATCCCCGTCACAGAAAAATTCTATGGGCGAACTCCACTCCCAGCCAGCATCTACCGCTGCTGCACCTACCACGTAAATCGAGGCGCAACCGCCCCCTGTATTAGGCGCCTGCTCGATTATGCGCAGGGTCAAAGGTGCCGCATCTGAATATACCTCGACGGAATTTGCAGCTCCAGTACCTGAATAAGCATGGATTCTGAAATAAACCTGACCTGTATTATTGGGCAGACCATCTTCTCCCGTAGTTGCAGGATCGTCATCCAAGCCCAGGTCTTCTGCAAATTCAAGCATTTGATCAACTGTAACCGCTTGATTGGTAGCTGAGGTAGAACCTAAGATTACGGGTGTGGTAAATTCAGAATCAAGTGAAGCTTCTAGGTCATACGTGATATTTACTGGGGCATCAAAATCTACCGGGTTCCAAAAAAAGCGCTCGGCGATGTTGGTACCGGTATCCTCGCTGAGCAAGTACTGGGAAGAAAAGGAGTTTTCAAAGTTTACCCCTTCTGGATCTGGCTGCGCTGTGAATACTAAGTAATCTTCTTCGTCACACGAGATCAAGCCAAATAAGGCTAGGAAAGCACCGTAAATTAAAATTGCTTTTTTCATATTAATTTTTTTTGAATTAGTAACCTGGATTCTGAGTTAAATTTGGATTGGCCGCGAGGCTTGCAGCGGGAATTGGAAAAACATCTCTGTTGGCATCTATGGCGATGCCGTTTGCCGATCCACCCTTCCAAGACCAATTATAGGTACCACCGATGTATCGGCCAAAACGGATAAGATCCTGTCTCCTGTGGGCTTCCCAGTAAAGTTCTACTAACCGCTCATTGAGAATGAGATCTAAGGTCAACCTGTTAGCTGCAACTGCATTGGGGTTGCCTGCACGTGCCCTTAGATCATTTACATAGCCTACCGCAGTGCCAAGATCACCACCACCACCCCGTAAATGTGCTTCAGCGTACATAAGATAAGCATCTGCCAGGCGAAACATAGGGAAATCAGTATCTACTATCTCAATGGCAGAACCGGGTTGCCCGTCTGAAGTAAGGTTAGACCATTTTGCGATGATAAAGCCTGTATCCCTCTGAGAGACATCAGGAATATTGATAATTCTATCTTCAGTGATCAATGTGTTTCGCACGTCAATATTGTAGTTGCCATTCTGGAAGGTCTCAGAAAACTCTGCAGGCACTCGCAGTGCTCCGCTCCAGCCACCGGCATTTACCCCAAAATTACCGCCATTGGCCTCTTGAGATCCTACCTGACCGTTGACCATCACTGTTGTGGGACCATAATTTTGAGTGGTAACCCCGTCAGAAATGATTGGGAATATAATTTCGTTTCTTGCAGGTTGATCATTGTTATCGGCTTTAAAGTTGTTTAGGTAATTTGGCGTAAGCTCATAACCCGAATTAATAATTTGCTGACAGTATTGCAAACAATCTGCATAGCGGTCTTGATTCACATATACTTCAGCATTAAGGTATAGTTTTGCTAAAAGCATCCAAGCAGCGGCCTTATCTGCACGGGCATATTCGTTCTGAAGCGGATCAACCATTTGTGGAATGATCTCGAGAAGCTCGCTTTCAATAAATTCAAACAACCGCTCCCGGTTATACTCGGGAGCCTGAAAAGCTCCCACAGGGTCATTTTCGGTTACAAAAGGTGCTTTGCCAAAGAGGTCTACCATATGATAATAGGCCAATGCCCTTAAAAAGCGTGCCTCAGCTCTATACTCTGCAATATCGGCACGCAGGCTTGCATCTACTCCCCTGCCATCAAGGGCAGCATCAGAAGTTTGTCTCAGGTACTCGTTGGCAAAAGAGACCGATGTCATAACCCTGCCAAACATTCCCCGAAGGACTACATTATCGGCGTTCCAGGTATTACGGTTCAATTCCCTTAGGCCCGGGTCATTTTCCCAAGACCAGATGGCCTCATCACTGGTAAGCTCTTGAAGGTTCCACCAGCCGCGACCATATTGACTGGTCCCGGCGTCAAGTCCCTGAATGTTGGAGCTTCCGGCACCATCGGTACCCGTAAGACTTAGGTTTCCATAAACACCGGCGAGACCGCTTCGGTAAGAGGCAGGGTCTGCATAAAAGTCAGTGTCCAAAAATGCTTCTGGATCTCCCGGTTCTACATCAAGATCGTTTGTACAGCCTACGAGAAACAATAATACTCCGGCCAGTACCCAAATCCTTTTAATAAATAACGTGTTCATTTTCATAATTTTTATAAGCTAAAATTAGCCCCAACCAAGAACGTTCTTGGCCTGGGGTATATCGTGTTATCTATTCCGTTGTTGAATACTTCAGGATCCAACCCAGAATAACCTGTGAATATAAAGACATTTTGCACCCCGGCACTCAACCTAAGGGAAGCGCTTCCATCAAACAAACTATTTATGGTGTAGCCCAGGGTGATATTATCCATCTTTAAGAAGGAAGCATTTTCGATGTAAAAATCAGATAGAATAACATCTTCAGTCACATTGAAACCTGTTTGCAGTACGGCTCTGGGAAGATTTGAAGCCACGGCATTGTTCTCGAGCAGGTTAAACTGTGCTCTGGCAGAATTTACGTTGTTATATACATAATTGCCCAAGCTTGCCCTCAGATTGAATGAAAAGTCGAAATTCTTATAACTCATATTGGAAAGCAAGCCCATTGTAACATCTGCATTCCCATTTTTATAGAGGTACCGGTCATTTCCGTTTATAATGTTATCACCATTAAGATCAGCGTAACCCCCTTCTATGGGTAACCCATTAGCATTATATATCTGTTTGTAAACATAATAGGTAAATGGTGCATAACCCACACGATTGATTTGAGCTGTATTCCCAGTTCCTCCAGCGATACCGCCTACTTCTTGATCTTGGTTAAGAGCAAGTTCTTTAATTTCGCGTTCGATATAGGTGGCATTATAATTAAGACTCCATCTAAAATCGTTTGGGTTTAGGGGTTGTATAATGTCAGCATTTATAGCAAACTCAAGTCCTTGTGTAGTAAAATTACCTACGTTTTGAAACCCGGCATTACTAAAGTTTGAGCCGTCAGAAATGGCGGCATTGGCAAGCAGATCACTTGACTCTTTATAAAACCCTTCTATTGAGCCTGTAAACCGATCATTCATAAAACCATAATCAAAGCCCATATTGTAGGTAGTGGTCTCTTCCCATTTTATGTTTTCATTTCTAAATTGAGGGATACCTACGGTAAGTACCTCACCACCAAATTCGTATTGTGAGGCAGGCAGTCCACGCACGTAACGGGCTAAAAATAGGTCTCTGTTGCCGCGACCTATGTTTTGCTGTCCTGTGATTCCATAACCCAAACGCAGTTTAAGGGTAGAAAATGCCTGGGATTCTGGAAAGAAATCTTCATTGATCTGCCATGCAAATGCAGCCGCAGGGAAATTCCCCCAGCGGTTATCTGGGCTAAAACGGGAAGTACCATCGCGACGGTAACTAAGTGTGAGTATGTATCTATCTTTAAAACTAAAATTTGAACGGCCAAAAAATCCTATAAGTACAAGATCTGTATCTACATTTAGGGTAGGTTCGGTATCGGGACCATCATCCAGGAGTTCACCTGTATTGTACTGCTCACTGGTAAATTTCTGGTAAGAATAACCCGCGGTAGCTTCTATTCCAAAATCACCTAAATCCTTGTTGTAGGCAAGATAACCGTCAAAAAGGGTATTTTTTTGATAATTATCATATTGCGAAAACGACCCTATGATTCGACCATCAGCCTGACTTAAGGGATTGAACGGTGAGACTTTAACATAACCGTCTGCGGTCTGCTCGTCAAAACCAAGATTAACTGTTGCCGTGATGTCTGGAAAAAAATGCAGTTTGTAATCAAATTTGGCATTTCCATAGATGCGCCGTACGTTGCTAATGCTTTCATTTTGAAGCAAATTTGCAACAGGGTTGAACGGTGAATTTGAAAGTAGATCATCAGCATTTAGCACGCCATCATCCACAATGTTGGTATATTGAAAAAAGCCACCAAACGGAGAATTAGGATCATAAACCGGCTGTGTGGGATCAAATGTAATCGCGTTGCCCTCTTCTCCCCCGGCAAACCTGTTCTTTTCAAAAGAGGCATTTGCGTTGACATTGATTTTGAGGTGATCTTCAAAAAAGCTAGGGTTAAGGTTTGCACTAAAGTTGTTTCGTTCAAATTTTGACGTCAACCTAAGCCCTTCTTGGTAGGTACGACCTATACTAACCCGCACGGGAACATCTGCAATCGCTCCTGAAACGGATAGGTTTTGGCTGGAAGTCATTCCATTTCTATAAATTTCGTCCTGCCAATCTGTATTTGCATTACCCAATCTATTCAAGAGTCCTGGTCTTTCAGAAGCAACGATTTCGCGAAGTTCATTTCCAGAAAAAACATCAATTTTATTGGGTAGCGTATTTGTACCCATTTGAGTGTCAAGGTTCACCCTAAGATTGCGCGAGCCTTTTTTTGTTGTTATGATAATTACACCGTTTGATGCCCTTGAACCATAGATGGCAGTTGCCGATGCATCTTTCAATACGGTGAACGACTCAATATCGTTTGGGTTTATTGTACTCAATACAGAACGTGAACCACCTACTGCATTGTCATCTACGGGCAAACCATTAATAACAATAAGCGGGTCATTTGATGCACCCAATGAAGCACCACCCCTAATTCTTATGGTAGAACCAGCTCCTGGTTCACCACCTGTATTAATGGTTAGTCCGGCTACCCTTCCGCTCAGGAGGTTTTCTGGGGTGACGATGTTTCCTTTGTTAAAGTCTTCAGAAGTTACTGAGGTTAACGAACCAGTAGCATCTTTGATCGTAGTGGTACCATAGCCAATGACCACTACCTGATCTAACTCTGCAGCATCAGTTTTAAGAGCGACATCTAAAGTTGTTCCAGTCACCGGAACTTCCTGAGTAGTAAAACCTACGTAAGAAAACACTAAAATATCACCCTGCTCTACATCTATTTGATACTTACCATCAAAATCTGAAGTAACTCCATTTGAGGTATTTTTCACTACAATATTAACCCCCGGAAGCAGTGTTCCAGAATCAGCATCAGTAATTGTACCTGAGACGGTAACGCTCTGTCCAAATATTCCAAAAGGTGATATAAATAAAAGGAGTGTCCAATAAAAATTGGGTTTAAAAAACTTATTTAGCATAGGTTTTAACATTTATTTTAATTATTAAATTGGCAATCATCTGCTGCGAACATTATTAAATAACTAAATCGATATCGTTGTATCTATTATATTCGCAAAACTAAGTGCAATTAAAACGTTTGCGTAAATCTAAAGGGGGTGAAAATTGATTTTAATAGGGTGAAGATTTCGTTTTTTCAAGAAAAATTTATCAAGAGTAGTTAATTAAAGGGAGAAAGAGCCAAGTAAACGGTTATTAACCTTAAAAAGCTTGTTTATAAACTATTATTTTCTACTAAATTCAGAAGGGTTTTTACCAAATTTTTTCTTGAAAAGCTTACTAAAGTATTTGCGATCAGAATAGCCCACCTTGTAGCAGGCTTCACTTACCGAAAAGCCTTGTTCAAATATCAGTACTTTTGCTATTTTAAGTTTATAATCCCTAACAAATTCTACCAGAGTCATTCCCGTGAGTGCTTTTACCTTTTTATAGATTACGCTATGACTCATTCCCATTTCCCGGCTAAGGTAATCTGCACTAAGGTTTTCGCTGTCAATATTTCCCTGAATAATCTTGATGAGTTCTTCCAAAAATTTTTGGTCCACCGTGTTTACGGGAAGTTCATTAAGAGTGAGCAGGGCTTCCCCGCCAAAGTGTTCCTGAAGCCGCTGACGGTTAAGAATAAGACTTCTTATTCTGGCACGCAATAATGCCTCGTTAAAGGGCTTGGTCACATAATCATCGGCACCCGTGCCGTAGCCTTGCATTTTATGAATGAACGAGGCCCGTGCAGTGAGCAGGATAACAGGGATGTGGCTGGTGTCAACATTTTCTTTTAGCTTCCGGGTAAGCGTAATCCCATCCATCACCGGCATCATAATATCGCTAATGATGAGATCTGGTTGTTTGCTAATGGCTAATTCAAAGGCCTCTTCCCCATTTTCTGCCTCAAGCAAGTCGCACTGTGCGCTAAGTAAAGCCTTAAGGTAAGCGCGTATCTCAAGGTTATCTTCTACCACGAGGAGGGTAAGGTCCCTGAGCTCGTCCCACTCTGGCTGTACGCTAACGGTATCTTCAAGTTGCATACCTTCATATAGGTAATGTTCCACATTTTCAGAGTCAGCAAGATCGTCTTCGATGGCGCTTGTGTCAAAATGATCTCTACCCTTAAGAAGACTTACGCTAAAAGTGGTACCACCGCCCTTGATGCTTTCTACGGTGATCTTGCCTCCGTGCAGCTCAACGATTTCCTGTGTGATGGAAAGTCCCAAACCAAAACCGTTTTCTTGTATTTCTGCAGAATTGGGCGACTGATAAAACCTGTTGAATATTTTACCTATTTGCCCTTTGGAAATACCTATACCGCTATCCTGTACCTTGAGAAACACCTCATTATGAGCGTCTTCCACACTTAGCTTAATATGGCCACCACCGGGTGTAAACTTAAAAGCATTACTTAAGAGATTGTAAAATACCTTTTCCATCTGGTTCTTGTCAAACCAGAGCATAAGCTGGCTGGGTTTTGCTTCAAAATGAAATATTATATCATTTTTCAAGGCACTTTCAGTAAAGGAAAGATAGATTTCCTTGCCAAAATCTATGAAATCGGTATGGGCTAATTTCAACTTTTTGGACTGATCTTCCAAGTTTCTAAAATCAAGAAGTTCATTTACCAGATGCAACAAGTGATTTCCGTGTTTTTTTGCAGAAGCAACAGCGGGGCTGATCGCTTCATCCATAAGTTCCCTGCGCTCCCCCAATCTATTTATAGCACTTAGGATTAAGGTAACCGGGGTGCGAATCTCGTGTGATATATTAGTAAAAAACCGCTGCTTAAGGTTGTAAAGTTCCGTATCCTTCTCGTGAGTAAGTCGCTCCAGCCTCAAGTTTGATTTCATCTGCTCCCAGGCAACGATGTATTTTCTAAAAATGTAAAAGAGCCCCAAGACCAGCAGGCTATAAATCACAAAGGCCCACCAGGTCAACCAGAACGGTTTTAATATGGTCACCTTTACCGAAGTAAATGCCTCACCCCAGGAACTACCTTCTTCCCTGGCCTTAACCCTAAATTCATAAGATCCAGGGGATAAATTGGTATAAGTAGCCGTACGATCCTTGCCTATTTCTCGCCATTGCTCATCAAATCCCTCCATCTTTATCGCGTACTCGGTATTATCGCTAAAAGGAAAGTTCAATGCAGCAAATTCAAATGTGATGACATCCATATCGTGCTCCAGCCTTACCTCTCGAGCAAGGTTGATGCTTTTATCTAAAATATCCCGATCACTAACCGAAATTTCCTTATTGAACAGTTTAAAATTTGTAAATGTCACGCGCGGCTGGGTTGTATCTAACTTCATTTGAGAAGGTTCAAATGTGAGCAGGCCATTTATACCACCAAAATATAGCCGCCCGCTATCACTCTTAAATACTGCATTGATATGAAATTCTCCATATTGATCTGGAAATGAAAAGAAGACATTAGAATCATACTCGTATTTAAAAAGGCCTTGCTTGGTACTGATCCAGATGGCCCCTTCCTCATCTTCCACTATACCGGTAACAGTAGCATACCTTAAGTAATTTTTATCTTCAAAGCGTTCTATTATTTGCGTTTCAAGATTCATGCGGTTCACACCCTCCCCGGAAGTACCTATCCACAAATTGTTTCTTGAATCCTTAAAAATGGTGTAGAGGTTGTTACTCGCAATTGATTTTGGTATTTCCCCGTAAACAAAATGTTCAAAAGTTCCATTTTGGATATCAAAACGGTTTAACCCCCCGCCAAATGTAGTTAGCCATAATACAGGGCCATCTTTCACCATGGCGATGACATTATCGCTGCTTATTCCTTTAAACAAAGTATCACTAGGAGCAGAAGGATCTGCTCTATAACTCAAGAATGTTTCCTTCTGTGGGTCAAAATAATTGAGCCCACCGCCCCAGGTAGCAATCCAAAGATTACCAGATTCATCCTCAATGATATAACGCACATCGTTATAACTCAGTGAAAGCGAATCACCCGGCCGGTGCTTATATTGTTTGCTATTTCCGGTCCTGGGGTCAAACTTTAAAAGACCATTGGCAAAAGTACCCATCCAATAAATCCCGTTCTGAGCCTTCATCAGGTATTGAATATAATTACCCCCCAGAGAGGTCCCCGTCTCTTTTTTATAATAAGTAACCTCATCGATATTCTGATCATAAACAGTGAGGCCCTGCCCATCAAGTCCCAGAAAAAGTGTTTCACCGTCCTTGAAAACGGAAAGCACTGGAGATGGATTATTGCCCAAAATATCACCATAAAGGTAGGTGAAGTCACGGTCTGGTATCAGAACACTTACTCCATTCCACGCCGTGCCTACCCATACAATATGATCATGATCCTGATAGATTTCATAGATGGCATTACCGGCAAGAGAAGATTCCTGATTGGCATTGTAGGTATATTGAAAGACGTGTTGATTGGGTTGATCCAAGTGCATCACACGGAGCACACCATTGCCATCTGTACCTACCCAGAGGCTTCCCGTAGCATCTAAAATCAGCTTGCGGACAATTGGTATTTCCTGATCATAGCCCAAATAGGCCAAGAAGTTGGAATACAGCCCTGTTTGGGGATCAAAGTGCAAAAGGCCTCCCCCGCTGGTGCCTATAAGCAGATTACCATCGGGAAGTTGCAACAGGTCGTGTATAAAATTTGAAAAGTAGGGCTGCTTTGAAACAAACCGTTCAACCTTACCTGTAGCGATATTCATACGAAACAAGCCGTTGCCAAAACTACCTATCCACAAGTTATTATCGTCAGCCAGTAGCAAACTGCTAAGGCTACCCGCACCTTTTTTCCCTGGTCCTAAATTAAAGCGTAGAAAAGCTTTATTTTCTTTATCGAAAAGAGCCAAACCGTTTTCAGTAGTCAGCCAAAGATTGCCCTTTTTATCTTCCAGTATGGCATTGACCTGATTGGAAGGAATACTGTTTTCAACGTTAGGGTTATGCCGAAAGACCTCAAAAGAATTTTGAAGCGCATCATAGCGGTTGAGGCCACCACCCAGCGTTGCAATCCATAGGTTTCCATCCTGATCCAGATATAGATCTGCAATGTCATTGGCACTAAGGGCGCTATTCTGCTTATTATATATTTTAATATCCTTACCATCATAGCGATTGAGGCCATTTTTGGTTCCCATCCACACAAACCCACCGTTTTCATGAACGATACTTGTCACCCGGGTGTTTGAAAGACCACTGCTCTGGTCGATATTTTCAAAAATAGGACGGGATTGTGAAAAGCAAGACAGGGCGACAGATAAACAGATAATGCATACTGCAATTGATGAATATGTACCCCTTAGTTTCATTAGCAAATTCTTAAAATTGTTGGGATAAATATAGTAAAATAATAAGCGTAACAAATACGTTTATTAACCTTACTGTAAAAACCACTACTCAGTACTATTGTTCTAATAAAGATTTTAATACAAATTCAACCGAATGAACTCATCTAAAAATCAAAAAAACAATCAAAACATTAATTATTTTATTGCACTAATCTTTTTGATGCTTTTACACCTCAATAGTGTAGCTCAAGATAGGGGAAATGTATATGTTGACAATGAAGGTGTAATGAGATGGTGCAAAACTAAGGAGGAAGTAAAAGGATTTGGGGTAAACTACTCAGTTCCCTTTGCCCATGCCTACCGCTCGGCTGAGCGAATGGGAATTGACCCAAAAAGAGCCATTGATAATGATGTGTACCACTTTTCAAGATTAGGATTTGATTTATACCGCCTTCATGTTTGGGATACCGAAATTAGTGACACACTGGGTAACCTTATCGAAAATGAACACCTTGATGCCTTTGACTATTTATTAAAAAAACTAAAAGAAAATAACATCAATTATGTGATCACACCCATTGCTTTTTGGGGTAACGGCTGGCCCGAACCAGATACCGATTCTCCTGGATTTTCTTCCAAATATGGAAAGGGCAATAGCCTCGATAATGTTGGAGCCATAAAGGCTGCAGAAAACTATTTACAACAGTTTTTAAACCACATAAACCCTTACACCGGAGTTGCCTATAAAAATGAGCCTAATATTATAGCCTTTGAAATTAGTAATGAACCTCACCATAGTGGTGAAGCTGACAAAGTCACGGCCTATGTTAAGAAAATGGTAGATGCTATGCGAAAAACTGGCACCGAAAAACCCATCTTTTATAACACCAGTCACGGCGTTCATTTTGCTCAAGCCTACTTTGACGGTGGCATTCAGGGAGGTACCTTTCAGTGGTATCCTACAGGATTAGGTTATGGCAAGGAAATACCGGGCAACCTGCTGCCTAATGTAAATGACTATAACATTCCCTTCGATGACGAATTTAAGGCTAACATGGGAGCAAAATTAGTCTACGAATTTGATGCAGCAAATGTGGGACGCTCTTACATCTACCCAGCCATAGCAAGAAGTTTTAGGGAAGCCGGTATACAGATAGGAACCCATTTTGCCTACGATCCTACCTACCTCGCACCCTACAATACCGAGTACAACACACATTATATGAACCTTAACTTTACTCCTTCAAAGGCACTGTCCCTAATGATTGCAGGCAAGGTATTTCATGAATCACCCATGTACACCGATTATGGCACATACCCCGACAACAATAACTTCGGCAATGTAACCGTTAGCTATGAAGAGGACCTGGCCGTTTATAATAGCGAAAACACTTTCATTTATACCAATAGCACTAACAAAACTCCAAAAAACCTTAAAAAACTCGTTAAAATTGCCGGGGTTGGTAATTCCCCCCTAGTAAATTATAGCGGAACAGGAGCTTATTTTCTGGATAAGCTAGATGAGAATACGTGGAGGATTGAAGTGCAACCAGATGCAGTATGGGTAGCTAACCCCTTTGGGACAAATAGTCCCAAAAAAACCGTAGGCGTAGTGCAATGGAATGAACGCACCATGCAATTTACGTGGGAAGGGGTTAAAAACCTTTCTCTTAAAGCCATTAATAAAGGCAACGACTTTGTGCCCAAAATCAATGAAAACAGCTTTAGCATCATGCCAGGAACATACCTGCTCAGTACTACAGGTAATTATGGAGATCATTCCGCTGATGATACTTTTGAAAATGGAAAGCTGAACGATTATTACGCCCCCGAGGGAAATGTGGAAAAGCCTTGGCTCAAGCATAAGCCCGTGGAAGAGGCTTCTGCGGAGGAGCCATTAGTCATAAGCGCGCAGTTCATCGCTCCAAAAGCCCCTCAAAGCCTCCAACTTGTGGCTGCAAACGGCTTTGATCGGGAGGTGGTCGAGATGGAAAGAATTCAAGGCACTTTTGATTATGTAGCCACCATTCCCGCCAACAAAATGAATGCAGGTTACCTCAACTACAACCTCATCGCCCAGTTAGCCGATGAAACCTATAGGACCTATCCTGCCAACCGCGAAGGAAGGCCATTTGAATGGGATTTTTATGATCGTGACGGTTACGAAATCAGAGTGGTCCCTAAAGAAAACCCTATTTATCTTTTTAATGCGAATGAGGATGTAGACCTACTAGTACACCAGTGGCGCAGAGGTTTTAATCTTAAGCCTACAGAACACGCTAATGAAGCAGAATACATCATGGATATTGGCCCCCTTTTTGTTCCTGATAATGAAAATCTAAACGCAGAACCCATATATGACTATACCTTCAAACACTATATTCTAGACGCCATTGAAGGCAGAAAATCAGATTTAGATGCAAAAAAATTCATTGTTTTTAAGGGTAGGGCTTTAAGAGATAGGGACACACCCTTGCAGATTGCTTTAGTGCTTGATGATGGCTCCGCCTACGGTGGTATAGTGACCCTTACGCCTAAAACCGATACCTACGTACTTGAACTATCTAATCTTCGACCCGTAAAAACAGTGACCTTGCCCAGACCTTATCCTAGCTTTCTGCCTTACTATTTTGAACATAACAATCCTGAAATTTTTGATATCAACAGAATTGAAAGCATTCAATTTTCGCTTGGTCCTGGATTGAACAAAAAAGAGTTAAAAGAGGAATATGGCCTATCAATAATTAGTTTATGGCTAGAATAATAAATGGTCTAGATTTATTGCTACTTAATTTTAAAATATTAATTCCTTATAGTGAATTAAATATTTCTGTGTGAGATTGCTTTAAGAACATTAAGTGAAATTTCAAAATAAATCAATCTTACTATACTGAAAAATTCAAAAGGTAATTCTAACTATTAATCAGGTTCACTAAAAGTCTAAGATTAAAGTAGACCAAATGGTCCCAAAGAGATTTAAACAATATTATAATAACTCAATTAAATTTTAAAATAGTATTTCAATAGGTATTCAAATTGCGTTCGATCTGTACCACAAATTCTAAAATCAAAAAACTTTATAGATTAGAAATTAATTCTTACTGAAAATCAGGATTTTAAATCCTATATTTAATAGTAATAATTAAGGTTTGAAACGTTTTCCCACTTACCGCCAACCCGATTATAAAGACTGCGGCCCAACCTGTCTTAAAATAATTGCTAAGCATTACGGGCGAAGTGTTTCTATTCAATCTTTAAGGACTATTAGCGAAACAACTCGTTCTGGAAGCAACCTTTTATCGCTAAGTGAAGCAGCTGAGCAAATCGGTTTCAGATCAATTGGAGTTCATATTAATTTAGATAAACTTAAAGAAGCTCCCCTACCCTGCATTTTACATTGGAATAAAAATCACTACGTAGTTCTCTACAAAATAAAGAACGATACTTTTTATATCTCCGATCCTGGCCACGGATTATTGAAATATTCTAAAAGTGATTTCATTAAATCCTGGATCGGCAATAATGCAGATGATCATACCGAAGAAGGGATAGCATTATTACTCGAACCCACTCCCAAACTGTATTATTCTGGTTTTGAAGAGGACTCCAAATTTGGATTTGGATTTATTTCAAAATATCTCTTACAATACAAAAGATTTCTTGTCCAACTCATTATCGGATTAATTGCAGGGAGTTTACTACAACTAATCTTTCCTTTCTTAACCCAAAGTATCGTTGATATTGGAATTCGTAATCAAGACATACAATTTATATATCTCATATTAATTGCTCAGATATTTCTATTCTTAGGCCGTACAGCAATTGAAGTAATACGAGGATGGATTCTTTTACATTTGAGTACACGCCTCAATATTTCTTTGATCTCTGATTTTTTCATCAAATTAATGAATCTTCCTATAGCATTTTTCGACACTAAAATGACAGGCGACATTCTACAGCGAATCAACGATCATAGACGAATAGAACGTATTCTAACCTCTTCCTCTTTAAATGTGCTTTTTTCTTTTGTTAACCTAATCATATTTGGGATCGTTTTAGCCTACTATAACCTGTGGATCTTCGTTGTTTTTCTTGGGGGTAGTATACTCTACTTTCTATGGATAAAAATCTTCTTAAAGAAACGCGCTGACTTGGATTACAAACGATTCTCTCAGGTAAGCCAGGAACAGAGTAAAATCATTGAACTAATTAACGGAATGCAGGAAATCAAACTGCATAATGCCGAAAAACAAAAACGCCGGGGGTGGGAGTTTTTACAAGCCCGACTCTTTAAAATCTCTGTAGAAGGGCTTGCGCTGGAACAATACCAACAGGTTGGTTCTAACTTTATAAATGAGCTCAAAAACATCCTTATCACTGTATTATCTGCGACTTTAGTGATTAAGGGAGAAATCACGTTAGGAATGATGCTGGCCATTTCCTATATCGTAGGACAGTTAAATTCCCCCATTTCCCAGCTCATCAATTTTGTCCGGGAATATCAGGATGCAAAAATTTCTTTAGACCGATTGGGTGAAATTCACAACAAAGAAAATGAAGAGGATACTGCTCAAAAGATTAGTGATATTAACTACGAGTCCGACTTAAAATTGGAGAGCGTCTCATTTAGATACACTGGGTCTGACAAATTGGTTCTGGAGAATTTAGACCTTTTGATTCCTGCAAAGAAAGTCACCGCCATCGTTGGGGTGAGCGGGAGTGGAAAATCAACACTTATTAAATTATTAATGAAATACTACTCCCCTATCGTAGGTGAGGTGTTGCTAGGCTCTCATAAATTGGAAAATGTATCTCAAAAAACCTGGAGATCAATTTGCGGGGTAGTGATGCAAGAAGGTTATATTTTTAATGACACAATCGCCCACAACATTGCTATTGGAGAAGACAATATTGATAAAGACAAATTGGCTAAAGCCGTTGATCTAGCAAACATCAAGGACTTTATAGAATCCCTTCCCCTATCCTACAATACCAAAATCGGTATGGAAGGTGTTGGGCTCAGTACCGGACAAAAACAACGTTTGTTGATCGCCCGTGCCGTTTATAAAGATCCTAAATATTTGTTCTTTGATGAGGCCACTTCTGCTTTAGATGCCAATAATGAGAAAACAATTATTGAGAAATTGAATTCCTTCTTTGAAGACCGCACTGTAGTGGTAGTTGCACATCGATTGAGCACCGTTCGTCATGCAGACCAAATTGTCGTGCTTGATAAGGGGAAAATCATTGAGATAGGAAATCACCACGAACTTATTAAGCAGAAAGGGTCCTATTATAACCTGGTTAAAAATCAACTCGAACTCGGAAAATAACATGTCTGAAAAGCTGGAAAATATCGAATTACGTAGTGAGGAGGTACAGGAAATCCTTACCCGGGTTCCCAACTGGATGATCAGATGGGGTAACACCTTATTCTTGAGTCTTTTTATATTAGTTCTCGTAATGGCCTGGTTTATCAAATACCCGGACATTATTCAAACCACTGCTTTTTTAACTACTGAAAACCCAGCTGAGAAAATCTATGCGAGAACAACGGCCCGGATTGACAGTATTTTTGTAGATGCGAATCAGCAGGTATTTTCAGGACAACCTTTAGCATTATTAGAAAACACCGCTAATTATTCTGATATTGTATTTTTGGACTCCCTATTAGATACGCTAGAGGTTTCTGAAAGTAAGCTTATATTTCCTATAGATGATTTACCGCTGCTCTTTCTGGGTGAGGTTGAACAGGCCTATGCTAATTTTGAAAATAGTTACATCGCCTACTCCATCAATAAAAACCTGCGCCCCTACTCCAACGAGGCTAACGCCCAGCAACTCAAGATATCTGAGCTAAAGTTGCAGCTCTCCAATTTGGAATCCCAAATCCGAATCAATAAAAGGGAACTAGAGTTTAAAGAAAATGACTTAGAACGTTCCAATGCTCTTTACGACAAAGGTGTTATTGCCGAGCGGGAATATGAAACAAAACAAATTGAGTTTCTCCAGGCCCAACGTAACTATGAAAACCTAATTAGCCTGCGCTCTCAATTGAGAGATGGTATCAACTCTACGAGTTCAAGTTCGAGGGCTACCGATATCAATCGCACCCGCGAATCGCTATCCCTGTATAAGTCTTTAATTCAATCTTTAAATCAACTCAAAAAGAGCCTAAAAGACTGGGAGTATCTATACCTTCTTAAAGCCGAACAAACCGGCAGAGTTACCTTTATGAATTACTGGAACACCAATCAAACTGCCAATCAGGGGGATGTGATTTTTACCGTAATTCCAAATGATACTAAAGGCTATTTAGCTAAGCTTACCGCGCCGGCTCAGAATTCAGGTAAAATCAAAACAGGTCAGGATGCAAACATCAATTTAGCCAACTATCCCGAAAATGAATTTGGAGTGTTGAAAGGAACCGTTAGCAGCGTCTCGGCTTTACCCGATGAAGAGCAGAATTACATCATTGATGTGATTCTCCCGGATTCCTTAGTCACCACCTATGGTAAACCTATTGACTACAAACCTGAAATGCCGGGTACTGCAGAAATCATCACAGAAGACTTAAGATTATTAGAGCGTTTATTTATCCAATTCAAACAACTACTGGACCGCTAATACCTAATCGCGGTACTGAAATAACGGATGGCCAATTTGCCAAAACGCAAAAGAAAATACATCTGCGTACTCCTGATACATTTTTGAACTTTCAGAACTGCCTTCGTGACCGGATTCTGGATGTATTCGAAATAGAATCGGATTTTCAGAAGTGGTGTTTTCCTGCAGTTTGGCAACATACTTACCGGGCATCCACAATGGCACTCGTGCATCCTGCGCTCCTGCGGTTATCAATACTGCCGGATATTTGGACTTATGAATGTTTAAATAGGGATCCATCTGCTTTAAACCAACAATTCCCAGGGAATCATTCACACTTCCATATTCTTCCTGATTGGAACCACCCCCATCATCCCGGTTTTCACTTCGGAACGGATTCATAACCGGCACCTCAGCGATGGCTGCAGCAAACAGCTCCGGTTTTTCATTTAAGGCTCCTCCAATGGTTATCCCGCCGGCACTCGAACTGTATATCACCGTTTGATCGGAGCTTGTATATCCTTCATTAATGAGATATTCGGTAACGGCAATCAGGTCTTTCCAGCTGTTAGCTTTATTGAGTTTCATTCCCTGCAGGTGCCACTCCTCCCCCTTTTCACCTCCCCCTCTTACGTGTGGTATGCAGAGTATTCCCCCTAATTCTACCCAACTTAGAAAAATCGGTGAAAAAAATGGAGATATACTAACCCCATAAGCTCCATAAGTGTAAAGTAACGTGGGATGAGAACCATCCAGATTCAGGTCTTTGTTGTAAATAAGAGATACCGGTATCTCCTCCCCATCAACGGCCTTTACAAGGAGTTCTGCGCTTGTAATAGTTTCAAACTCGTCAAAATTCACCGGTGTGGTAAGAGGTTGATAGGTCAACTTTTGAGTTTTTAAATCAAGAAGATAACGGTCACTTTCTGATGTCCAGCCAGACAGGTTAATCCACAGATCAGAACTTCCTCCCTGAATTTGATACAGTTCAATAGAACCGGGTTGGTAGGGCAAATTAATCGTGTGACGCTCGATTCCATTGGTCCACCACAATTGCGATTGTGTGCCGTATTTCGAAGTGGTATAATAAACTCCGGTATCAGCAACCACAAACGCATCTATTATTTCACCTGGATCTGAATCAGCATACAACACCTCACTACTAAAATCCGGATCTAAGATTTGTACCCTGTTAATCGTATTGGAATTCTTTTGTTTATTGGTTCGGTAGTAATACTGATCCTTATAAAACTGACCTTCTGAAGTATATACCTGATCTTCTTTTTTATAAAATGGTTTCCAATTCGGCGTGCCCTTTTCAAGATCGGCTATGAGCGTTATGTAGGCATCCCAAAAGTTATCTACCGTCGCCAGGTAGCCAACAGCATATTTCGCATCTTCTGAGTCTATAGTAGCAATGGGATACACCTCATCGCTAAGATTTAACTCCTCATAGTTTTTTCTTCCAAAAATAGGCTCCAGAGAATCTGCGGGTTTACCCAACTTATGCATAACGGTCTCGGTACGCTCAGCCCCTTCTTCATCATAAGAAAACTGAAGAAAAAGAAAGCCGGTATCATCCGGCAGCCAACTAATTCCTAAAAAAGAATCAGGCCACGCGTTTTTTAAAATTTCGGGATAACGGGCATTCATTTCGAGATCGAGAATAATAATATCTGATATTTCATAACCGGAATGACTTAGAGCAATTGCAAGCTTATCCCCATTCCAACTCGGTTTAAAATAGGTTATGGTATACGATTCATTTGAGTCATAAGTCCCGGGGTCAAATAATATCTTTTCTTCGGCATCATAGGAATCCCGGTAGTATAGTTTGGCATATTGATCACCTGCACTACGCTTTAAATAAAAATACCTCCCGCTCTCCGTAATTTTAGCTTCTGAGACATTATCCATCGCCCGGTTTCCATAATCGGTAAATTTATCCATTAGCAGCTTACGTCCTGTTATGTTATTTAAAACGGTGTCTGCCAGCTTTGCCTGAGCTTCGTACCAGGATTTACTAGCCTCCTGTTCCAAATTTTCCAGATACCGGTAAGGGTCAGAGATTTCAACACCAAAATAGGTTTCCGCAACATCAGTTGTTGTTATCTTAGGATACTGCAATTTGGGTTGCTCTCGGTTCTGTGCCCACAATATAAAAGGGAAATACAGTATAGCATGAATCACATTCTTCATAACTAGTGACTTTAAAAGCCCCGGTAGCTCCGAGGCTGATTAAAACTAAATTTAAAGACCGTGCTTAGGTCGTTTTAGCTTGTCCCTGCGGATGGGACCTTTGTCTGCAAATCCACCTAAGATGACCTGAGGGTTTTTAATCCTGAATTTCTCAAAGGATTTTAAATTGGGTTGTTTCATAATACAAGGTATTTAATTAATACTAATTTTCAATCTTAGTTTTCAGGTAAGCGGTTCGTATTCAAATTTCTACAGATCGCAATTGTCTGAGATAGCTGGACGGTTTCTCTCCCATCTTCTTTTCAAAAGCTTTGGAAAAAGAATAGGCTCGTTTAAACCCCACCTCTTCTCCAAGGGCCTGTATCTTATAAAACTGAAGCTGTGGATCATCTTCCAGCTTTTTGAGTAGCTGTTGTACCCGTAATTCATTGATGTAATTGGAAAAATTGACCCCTTTAACCTCATTGATAACCCGTGAGAGATAGGCAGAGTTGGTATTCAGATCTTTGGCAAGTCCGAAAAGGCTTAACTCCGCATCTAAAAACGCTTTCCCTTCTTCAAACTTTTTCAGTTTGTGCAGCAAATCGGTTTTGATCTCTTCGGTGAGAACCGGCTCCGTTGCTTCTTCACCGATCTTTTTACGTGATGAAGACCCTGTTAACTGAGAATTCCTTTTACGCTTATAGCGAGAATTAATAAATAAACCGGTAAATAGAGCCACCAGCACCAATAAACTGTATCCCAATATCTGCTTTCGATACCGCAACTGAAGCGCTTGCTTTTCAGAATCCAGCTCCTCCAGTAGTTTGGGCTTTTCAACCTGCTCGAGATAACTGTCTGCTGCAAAAAGTCGGTTTGAATTGATGACTGAATCAACCACTAATGCTCTGCGTGTATAATAAAGCTCCTGCTCCCGGTTCTGCCTGTTCCTGTTATAACTAATCAGATAATTGTAAACTCCTTTAAGCTCCGGATAAACCTCTTGATTCAGCGTGTAAACAGAATCAACCTTTTTAAAATAATCATAGGCTAAGGATGACTTAGCACTCTTTTTTGCAATCTGTCCCAGGTAGTAATAGGATACAGATACTACGGAAAGATCTTCAGAGATTGCCGGTAAAGCTTCCTTTAAATGATTTTTGGCATTTTCAAAATGTCCCAAATAGTATTCATTGACTCCCTTGGAATGCAGAAAATCATAAAAGAACAGCCGGTCAGATGTTTTCAGTGTTTCTTCCAGTCCGGTTTCAATGAGTTCTTCAGCCTGCTCATACTTACCTGCACGCTGATAGGCCAGTTGCAAATTGTGTAGGGTAATTAAATAATCTTCCAGATGTTCGGTTTCAAAATCAGATAGTGACTTGAGGTAGGCTATGTGATTCTCATAGATTTCAATGGCTTTGTTATAATCACCCCATCGGTTTTTAAAGGCTCCTAAAGCCTGACTAACTTCGATTTCCTGTTCTGTATTCTGATTGAACCGTGCCAGATCATAGGCTGTATAATAGGCCTCCAGTGATTGATCATATGCTCCTTTTTCGTAATGATAATAGCCTCTAAGCATATAACCCAATGCCGGATACGCATAGTCCCCACAGTTTTGAGAATACAGAATGATACTGTCTGCGTATTTTAAATTGGTTTCGGTATCATACAGGCGGGCAGCGAAATCAAAAGCCCGTGCCACTTCAAAACTGTCTTTGGCCAATCGGGCTTTATGGAGATAGGCTTCTGTAATTAGCCGTTGCTGCCGTAATTCCACTGCTTCATCATCATAAGCAGCTCTTAGTTCCGGAATACTTAATCCCTTAAGATAGTTTCGGTAATAGCTGTCGTGCAAATCCTTGTTTTGAGAATCATCCCTGTTCAGAATCTCCTGTTGCGGAAATCCCAGAATCACAAACCATATCCAAATTCTGAGCGACAACATTTCTTTTTACTTGGTTCCTAATTTATCTGTGGCTCCCTGCAAGATGCCTAGCGATTCCAACTTATAATTATCCCTGATCTGAACATAACTCACATTTTCAACAACTTCAGCTCCTAATTTTCGCTTCTCAAAACCGGCAGTCATTCCAAAATCAATGCGTTTCATCCCCAATTCCTTTGCTCTTAAAATCGTATGATAAAGCAACTGCCTGTAGACTCCATACTCATTGGTAAATTCATAATCCAGGCCAACCAGATTGGGTACGTAGGTGGTACCCGATTTATAACAAAACATTACGCCTAAGATCAACCGGTACTTATCGTCATCATCATTACTCAGTACAATAAATTCATAGCCACTATGGTCGTTCATGTTCTGGAAGAGTTGAAAGGGATAGGTGAAGGTATTGAGACCCAGATTGGCCTTTTTAACCTTCTTATATAATTTATAGCAGCGTCTTAATTCTACACGATTTAAGGAAGGCCGTATTTCTACATCAACATGTTCCTGAAAAGAGGCGATATCCCTTCGGAAATGAGCGCGGGACTTTTTACTCAGACTGCTGATAAAATCCGCACCGCTCTCCCAGTCAAACCGTGCATAGCGGGCAGATTCCGGCATAACCATACGTATAAAGCCCTGCATGTTAAATAGGTTGTGCAGGCGACTGTCTTTTCTAAAATCTCGAAGCACAATCATTTCAGCCTGAAACTCCCGTTCCAGATCTTCCAGTACGCAGAAAAACAAATCTAAGGCTTCTTCCCATTCCTGATTTTTAAAATCAATATACAGATGATCGCCTTCTGTGATAAGCGAACCCAGACTCAGCACCTTTGAGGTAAGATAGTACGGATCCATTTTCCGCTCTTTTTCCAAATAGGCAGAGACTTCCTTTTTAGAGAAAATATCATCCTTCCAAAGCGAACACGTAAAAAAGGTCATTAATACAGGCTCCTCATTATGCTGAATGATTAAATACCTAAAGTCCCAGTTGTTTTCCTGATCTTCATTGCCGCTAAAGGATTCTTCCAACAGTTTAAGACCCTCCCAATCGTAAATGCTCTTCCCTCCCATATAGGTATTCCATAGATTTTTATCGATGCTCGTTATAGTTGATTTCAGGTTGACCTGAAACCTGCCCGTATATTTTGAGGTATCCAAATGAACAGATGAATGAGCATCCGGCAGTTTAAAAGCCCTACGCACCCTTGACAAAGAGGTATTCGTGTGTTCCAGGGCCAAGTTATAATTTTTGGTCAAGGCATCCACCAGACCGGTAATATCTTCCAATTCGTTATGGGTGGAAATGGTGATGCGTACCCCGGTATTCTTAACCGGGACTGCAGGAAATATTCCCAGGTTGGTATAAAACCCGTCCTGCATCATAAGTTTGACCAATTCATACCCGGTGGCAGGTGTGCCCGTACCTATAAAATGTACCGGGGAATCATTGTAATCTATTAGGGGTAAATCAGTCTGGGATAGCAGCCTGTTAAAATGGCTAATCCGGTTTTGTAAATCCTGTTGCTTTTCATAAATCTCCGGGGATAAATGAATTCGGGCTGAGGCTATTGCTGCAGCCACCGAAGCGGGTTCCAGTTGGGCGGAAAAAGTAAGCGGTCCCCCAAAGTTTTTAATCCGGGAATACAATTTTCGGTCTGTAGTAACCACAGTTGCACCACTGGCTCCAAAGGTTTTGCTCAGAGTACCTATAAGCAATACCTGCTTGGGCAACTCCTGTAACACACTCATTACATACCCGCTGCCGTGCTTACCCTTCCAGCTCATACCGTGAACATCGTCAAAATACAGATGCAACTGCGGGTATTTCTTTACCAAACCCATCAATTCGTCAATCGGTGCAAAATCCCCATACATCGAATACACCCCATCTGCCAGGTACCACACCTTCTCTGCGCGTTGCCCCAATTCCTTGAGTTTGTCTTCAAGCATGTTCAGGTTATTGTGCCTGATCATTTCTACCGGAATTCCACGGGTTTTTAAAACTTCAGTAGCGTGATGTACACTCCAGTGTACCTGATGATCCAGAATAACCGCATCCTCATCTCTTACGGCCGCAGGCAATACCGCCAGATGCCCCAGCGTACTGTTTTTGGTTATGATTACCGGCGTTTTGTAGATAGCAGCCATATGTTGCTCCAGTTCTTCATAAAGCGGATGCGAGATGTAGGATTTGGAAAGGGGAAACTGAGTTCCACAATTCTGTATAGCCTGAATGGCTGCCTCTTTAAGGCGGGGATCCTGTTCAAGACCTAAATACCCGGTGGTGCCAAAATGATAGTGTTTCTTACCTTCAATCTCCAGAAACCTTCCGCTAAGGCTGCTGCCAGTAGCATACAAATGCAGTACGCCTTCTTCTTTGGCGCGTACCATCACATCATCTACCGAATCCAAAAAATTGTTGTGCTTTATTTTTGCCATAAGAGGATAGATTTTAAATTTGATAAGGAAGCTAGATAAATATTCTCTTGCTTTTCAAATCTTCCCCTACACAAAAGTCTATTAATCCCTTAGAGACAACTTTTTATCCCTTAGAGGCAAGTAGTTGACTCCAAAAGACTTTAAACCTTAACAAAATCCCTTAGAGACAAGTCATTATAAAGTTTGTCCATTTTATTTATATTAATTTGTTGCGGATTATGACTATGCACGATTTTTTAGAAACCGATTACGCCCGGATGCGAATTGACAATTCCATCCTGATATTTGAGTACAAGCCCACCCAGATACGAGGTATCGAGCTTGCCCGGCGCATTGTGTCAGATCGTCTTAAATTTCAAAAAGGCCGTGCGTATCCCGTCTTATGCGATGCGCGGCGACTTCTGGAAGCCGATAAACTTGCACGGGATATTTTAGCTTACGAAGGCACCTTACTTACCAAAGCCATAAGTTTTTTGGTACAACCTATTCACAATAAAGCAAGGGCTGAGTTCTTTGTACAGTCTAACACGGTTTTAGTGCCTACAGCTATTTTTACTAATAAAGAGCAGGCCATTTCCTTTTTAAAATCCTATATCTGATTCGTTATAAAACCTAAATCCCCATAAACGAAAAACAAGACTGGTATGGAATCACCACTTAATACAAATGACCAAAAACGACTCTCCCTCATCAAAAAAATGATTATCGAAATGGGTGGAGAAAACTTTGATTATCGTGTTCCTACCTCTTCAAACAATGACCTGATTGAAGCCATTACAATATCAATCAATATGCTGGCCGATAAACTTTCAGAATCCTATAAAAACCGCTATCTGGTACACAGTAGACAAATCTATGAGCACCTTACCGATGTGGCTTTTCTACTGGATGAAGATTTTAAGATTTTACAGGTAAGCTCCACTTACACCGGTTTAAGCACCAAAGAATCGCAACTTATCGGTAAACCATTTATAAAACTCTTAGATGAGGAATCGCAGCAACAATGGTCTGAAGCAATAACTAAAATCGTTCAGTTCCCCCTTAAACTCCATCTACAATTAAAAGCTAAAAAGAAACTCTCTCAGCCCCTGACCTTTTTCCTGAATGAATTGACTCCACAGAACTCGCAGGCTAAGTATTTAATAACCGGGATACGCACGGTAACGATTCGAGAACATTGGAATGATAGTGTATCTCATACCGATGAAGCACTCTACGATTACAGTAAATTTTTGGACCTTTCTGATTCTGTTTTAAAAAATGAGGAAGACATCAGCATCATCAAGGAAATACACGCCCATATCGAAAAGAACAGGGCTGATGCATTAGGTTCACTGCAAAAACTGGCCAATGATTTTGGAACCAATGAATTCAAACTAAAAAATGGATTTAAGGAACTTTATGGGATCACGGTATTTAAGTTCCAAATGGAAGAACGCCTTATCCACGCAAAAGTATTGGTAGAATCTACTTCCATCCCTATAAAATCAATTGCAGTGATGATGGGCTTTAAAACACTGGCTCATTTTTCCCGCTCGTTTAAAAAGCGCTTTGGTAGCAACCCCCGCGAGATGCGAAAATAAAACCCTCCGGATCAAGTCGCTGAAGCTTCTACATGAAGTCAAACCTTAATTTCTTCATGATCACCAGTAGGTCATTTTTTACGGATCTAAAAAATTCTCAATTAATCCCTTAGAGACAAATCCCGTTAAAGGAGGTAGCCCATTCTTTTAGAACTTGCAGTAAAGTTCTGATATGCAAACCTTAAAGTCTCAAAGTAGAAGTATCAACCTGGGTATAAGTCTGGCGCTTAGCCTGCTCTGGATGTATGCCGCTACGGCTAAAGTACTCGAGTTTGATCAGTTTAAAAATCAGCTGAGTCAGGTCGATTTTCTAAAACCGATGGCCGGCATTCTGGTAGGGCTCATCCCACTTGTAGAATACAGCCTGGCAGCTCTGCTGCTGGTATCTAAAACACGCCGGCTGGGGTTAATAGGTTCTGCAATACTGATGAGCGTATTTACGGTATATATAGGGGGAATGATCAGTTTTAGCCCGGAACTGCCCTGCTCCTGTGGGGGTATTATAAATAACCTTACCTGGCAGCAGCATCTGCTGTTTAATATAGGCTTTACTGCTTTGGCTATCACAGGTGTTTACGTTCACAGTTCTACAAATACGCCACATAACAAAACTAATAGCAATAGCAATATCAATAGGAATAGCAATAATAATATTTAATCATGCGCGTGATGATAAGGGAGAGCCGAAAACCTTCGAATTCGAGTAGGCATAATCTTTTAATACTTTTTATTATGAAAAAGTCTAAAATAATGATCCCGGTGATGACACTGGGACTGGCAGTAGGCCTGGCTTTTGCCAATACCGCTACTGTAGCAAACGGTTGGATTAACGTGAATGGTGTACCTACACAATTAAATGTTGATCCCTGTGATTCTGGGAATCAGGAATGTAGCGTGATCTTTGAGAATGATCCGCAACAGCAAATTTATGAAGTGTATACGGATATGTCGTTGACTACCAGAAAACCAGATGGTACCGGAAATCCGTATTTGGTTCCGGGTACACCCTAATCCAAGTATTAACTTAAATTAAGTGCAGCCCCGCGACTATTGTTACGGGGCTGTTTATTTAATCCAACGGTTTGGTTTTTCCAGTGCCCATAAAAATATAACGGTGTTTATCTACTAACTTCTCGTTCAATAAACGTTGAAGGTCTTTAGGAGTAATACTCTCCAGATAGGCTTGCACCTCATTTTCATCCGGAGTTAGCAGATTCCATTTATGATACAGATAGCCTTGATCTAAGACAGACGTTCCTGTAATATCCTGATAATAAACATTCGCTTTAATTCCCTGAAGTTCCTCTACCGTAAAGGTATGTTCCTTAAACTCCGCTATTAATTCCGCTACATCCTTAATTAACACATTCTCCATCTCGGCAACAGTAGGAAGTCCAATTACCAAGTTACCAGTCTCCCCAAGCGGATCGATGTATCCTATTGATGATGATACATAAAGCCCTCTTTTTTTAACGACACGGAGTTCCCACAAGCGGCTTTTTATAACCTGCTGTATCAGTTTTAAATCCACCTGTGACTTCCAGTCTTCACGAGCTATAGGATAGGTATATTGTATTCTAAGTTTAAGATCTGAAGAGAATATGCCGGGAATGGCAAAGGCTTTCTTTAGAGGCCCTTTGGGTAAGGTATGTATCGCATTCTCTTTTCGGTTTATCTGATTTTCAGATACCGGCAAATTGCCCAAATAGACTTCTAAAAGCGGTACGACTTCAGTCTCCTTAAATTCTCCACTCAATAAAAACAAAAACTCCTGAGGATGTTGAAATAATTTTTGATGGATTAGCTTCAATTCGGCTGAATTAGATTGCTGTACCCCTTCATAACGTTCCATAGCCGTAATTCCGGCATCCGGCACACGAAGCTCCACTTTACTCCTTACGGTTAAATCATGTTCTTCTCTACCGTAAGAGGGGTTTTTATAAAAAAGCGATTCGTCCTCTATCCAATACCTAAAGGCTTCAGGATCTTCCCGGGGTGCAGACAAATACAAATGGGCAAGTTGTAACAAAGCTTCAAGACGCTCTGCCGGGGCTTGCAGTTTTATACCGGATTCTCCCTGGTTTACATACAAGGCTCTACCGTAAATCATTCCCAGATCGGTAAGCATGTGTTGCATTTCAAAATGGGTATAGGCACCCGCCCCCGAGGTATGTACCCACTCGGGTACAAGCTGGGCTTTTATATTGTACTCTTTATTCAGGTTACTGGCACCTGCATTCCGAAATCCGTGTAACTTTAAGGGAGCACCTTCCTGTGGATAAAGTACAACACGCGCTCCATTAGCCAGTTGTATTAGTTGTCCTCCTAAAGCATCAGTACTCAAATCTCGAGAAGCAACACGAGGCAATCGGGCGATTAGGGAATCGGACATCAGTTTTGTTTCACGTACCTCGTCAGCTTGTTTAATATCTCTTTCATAATCCTGAAGCCAGCTGCGAACCTGAACCTCATTTAAGTCTAATACAGCGGCACCTTTGGGAGCCATAATCCCAATATCCTGAGGCCCGGCTTTTAGAATGTCCTTTAACGCTGTATTAAATTTAGCATATGTGAGTCCGGCTAACCACTTCTTTTTTAAGGTGAGCTGATCGAATTCCAGAGATTCCTCATTCAGAATACGATCTTCATAGGCTTTTAATACGGCTCCCAAACTAGTTGTATCAATTTTAATAACAATGTCCTTTAAATGGCGTATTTGCTGTTGGAAAACAGCCTCATCAATACCCTGTTTTTTAAGTTGATTAAGCGCTGCAGCCACTTCCTCTACGGATTCCCGTTCCCTCCCTGGAAAAGTATTTAGGTACAGGCCCAGCCCCGGTAAACGCATTCCTTTATCAATACCAAACGAATAATGCCGTTCATAGGTAGTTGGTATTCGACGCAAATGATCTCCAATTAACGCATATAGCATTTCGTACATCCATTTTTGCTCTAAGGCTTTAAGTTCGTCTTTTGGAGGAATCTGGTTTCGCCAATATAAATACATCTCGGTTTCAGATACCTCCAATTCATCAGTTTCAAGCTGTTCCAATTGAATAAATTGGTTGGGACGCTGTAAATACTCTATTTGTGGATACAGCAGTTTTTTGGCCGGGGTTTCCTCTAATTTCCCGAAATAGCTTTCCATATCCTGCTCTGCACGATCTAGATCGCTAATAGGCCCCACCATCACCAGGGTAGCCCGCTGGGGATGATACCAGTCTTTATAAAAGGAGGATACAATTTCTCGGTCAAATCCTTTTACGTGGTCATAATAATGTTCCGGTAGTATAGGTGAAGGGTAAACATTTGAAAGCGTACTCAACATACAATTATTAGTATAGTTTTTAGAGCTTCCGCGGTATATATATTCTTGATAAAAACTACCATGTTCAGATTTAAGTATTGAGGTATCTAAATTTAAGCTTCCCCCAATCATTCGCCTTATAAAATCGAGCTCTGCTTTGTAAATTTCAGAACCTACTTTTTTAAAAATATAATTATATATAGTATATCTGGCACCGGTGTGTGCTTGCAGAGGTATTGTTCCATTTCGAATGCCCTCCAATACAGCTCCTCCGCTTGTGGTAGCCTCCTCGCGAAATAATGAAAAAGGCAAATGCTCCATATAATGAGACAAATTGGTTTGCCCTTCGGCTTCCAGCTCGTACCCCGTATTCACATATAAATTCATGGATACCGTTTGCCCCTCCCATGCTTTATTAGAATGGATCAAAAACCGCATCCCGTTATCCAGGGTTCCGCTTCGGATACCGGTTTCTATCGTCTCTGCTTGGGTTTGACCATAGGTAAATGGACTGTACACCAGGAAACAGATCCATACCAGGCTAAAGAAATTCAATGGTTTTAAACGTTTAATAGCCTGCATTTTGAGTGAGATTAGGGTTCTTTAATAATTCGTCTTCAGGGATGGGGTACAGCAAATCGGTTTCCTGTATTTCATCCAGTACTTCCAGGGCCTGGCCGGTACGCTTTAAATCCAGCCAGCGATGCCCCCATTCGCTAAAGAGTTCGTGGTAGCGCTGCTGCATCACTTCCTCTAACAGTTGTTCCCTTGTGAGTGCTGTGGTAAATTCAAGAGGCTCCAATCCGGCACGTTCCCGTATAGCATTAAGGTCGGCTACTGCCACTTCCAATTTACCCTGCCGGGTACGGGCCTCTGCCCGTATCAGATACTGCTCGGCCAGGCGCATAATCATGGAGTATTCGGTATAGTTAGAACCTGTAGCGTTGTATTGTATTTTGTATTTATAGGGGTAGTAATAGGTCTCACTACCGCTGGTCAAACTGCCAATCCAATCCTCCCGTCGCAGATCATCTGCTTCGTAATGTTCAAGTAGCCCTTCACTCAGGCTTACCGGACTTCCGGTTGGGGTGATGCGGATCAGCAGATTGCCATCGCGGGTATGGGTAAAGGTGCCTCCCCAGCCCTCCGGCGATACCTGCCAGAGTGCTTCCGGACTGTTGGCTAAAAACACGGTATTTAAATCATCAGGCAACTCATAAAGTTCAGTTGCTGCCAGCACTTCACTGCTATAATCCTCGGCCAGTTCCCAATTTTCCAGATACAGATGCACCCGCGCCAGCAGGCCAAGTGCCGTAAAACGATTCGCCCGGGTACGTTCGTTATCAGGATAGCCGCTATGCAATAGTTCAGCTGTCCGGTTTAAATCTTCTAAAATGAGCTCGTAGACCTCAGTCTGCGGACTTCGGGCTTTTAAGGCATTGACGGTATAATCCGTTTGGACAACCAGAGGCACATCCCCGTATAAGTTGGTCAGATAGAAATACGCAAACGCCCGTATAAATCGGGATTCTCCTTCCAAAGCTTCTCGGGTTTCCAGACTTAGGCTGCTGTTATCCGCAACCCCCTCCAGAATCGCATTACACATATAGATCGTGTTGTAAGCACCAGACCATAGGGCCAGATTCAGGCTGTTGGTTGCTTCCGGTTGATGCGCGGCAAAGGCTTCCATCTCGGGTACCGCATTGGTTACGGAATAGGTATCAGCAGACAGCCCGCCAAGAAAGCTCACGCTCTGGTTGCCCCCTGCTGCAAAGGCCGTATTAAACAATTGGATATACACCCCGTCCATAGCCTCACGTGCGGTGGCATCATCGCTAAACACCGTAACACTGGTAATACGGTCATTGGGTACATCTACTTCCACAAAAGGCTCACAGGCGCATGTCAGGAAGAGCACCGCTAGGCATAGCAGGTGTAGATGGTTATTTCTTAAATGTTTCATATTGTTAAAAATTAAGTTTAAGCCCCGCAGTGAGCGTGCGTAAAGCGGGTAAGGTGGTTCCGGTGGACTGGGGATCTAAGCCCCGGTACGAAGTCAGGGTTAACAGGTTTTGCCCTTGCAGAAATAAGATGCACGAGTTTATCCCCAGTTTTTCAGTAGGAAGCTCATAGCTAAGCCCCAGGGTACGCAGTCGTAAAAAAGAGGTATCGGTGTAAATACCATCACTGGTCAGAAATCTGAAATAAGAGCGCAGGGCATCAAGACCCTGAGAAGCCTTTTGAATATTGGTAATAGCTCCGGGACTTTGCCAGCGCCGTTCGTAATCTTCCTGTAGTATAGAACCAAATCTTCCAGGGGCAGCTGCTGAGTAATATTGCTGCCCGTCCTGTACAACAAACTCCCATAAAAAATCAAGGCTTACACGACCATAGGTAAATTGGTTACGAAACCCACCAAAGAGGGTTCGGGTAAGATCGCGTACCACAACTCTATCATCAAAGTTGTAAACTCCGTCTTCATTGACATCTACAACCGTATATAACCCCGTCTCGGGGTCTACCCCGGTATAGTCATAGAGTAACTGAATGTTGAGGGATTCCCCCACTTTGTAGGTATTGGCATACGAACTTTCTTCAAGCCCGGGAAAGGACACCAGTCGGTTTTCAGGGATGCTCACATTGAGCGAAGCCTGCCAGTTAAAACGCCCTGAGTTTAAATGGGTAGCGGCTTCAAACTCCCAACCCGTATTTTCTACCGTGGCATCCAGATTGGCCTGTACACTGGTAAAACCCGTGATAGCAGGCAGGTTATAACCCACCAACTGATTGGAAGAACGGTTGCGGTACCAACTCGTATTCAGACGCAGCTTGTCATTCCATAAGCCCAGTTCTAAGGCCAGTTCCAGTTTGCGGTTGCGCTCCCACGAATAAATGGGGTTCGTAAGTTGGGTGGGATACAAACCTCCCCCGCCCGGGGTGGCTGAGTAGGTATCCAGATACCCGTAATCCCCGATCTGATCGCTTCCGGTAGACCCATAGCTCCCGCGTAATTTGGTAAAGGATAAAAAGGGCTTTAAACCTTGCATCCAGTTTTCTTCACTTAAAATCCACGCCCCGCCTACGGCCCCAAAACTGGCAAAACGCCGTGACGGACCAAAGCGGCTGCTGCCGTCACGCCTTCCGGTAAGATTGAGATAGTATTTACGGGCATAATTAAAACCGATACGCCCAAAAGCTGCAGCATAAGCATATTCCTGTGAAGTATTATCGGTCACCACCACTTGTTCCGCGGCAGCAAGATTTCCCAGTAACTGATCGTTAGAATATCCAATACCGGTTATGCTAAAGGTTGAACCTTGCCGATGCTGAAAGGTACTCCCCACCAAAGCATCCAGATTAAATTTCCCCCAGGTATTACGGTAATTCAGTTGCGGTTCAGCAATCCAGGACTGGCGTTGAGCGTTTAAATCAACCGAACGGGAGTTTACAAAAGACCAAAGGGCCGGATTATAAAATTGTAAAGGCTGCTTCACCTCTTCTTCGCTTTTTAACAGTGTATAGCCGGTATTTAAACGTGCTTCCAGTTGTGGGGTGATGGCATAACTCAGACTGAGATTGCTGATAAGCTGCTGCACCCTGGCTTCACTCTCCCGGTAGAGGGTCGCAAAAGGATTGGTCCAACTCGAGTCTTCCCAGTTTAACTCTCCGTTTTCGGTATATAATGCCGGTGCATTGGGTGCCAGCGATAAGGCGGTACTTACAAAGCTACTGCCATCAAACTGCCGGTTCTTGTCACTGCCAAATGAGGTGCTCAATTGCAAACTAAAACGTTCATCACTGCTGCGGTGGTTGAGATTGAGGTTAGCGGTAAGTTTGGTATACTTAAAATCACCCGGAAAGACCGAAGTCTCCCGTTGATAGCCCACGCCCAGGTTATAATAGGTACGTTCGCTCCCACCACTAACGCCCAGATTAACCCCGGTGGTTTCAGCCGTACCACCAAAAAGGGTTTCCTGCCAGTCGGTATAGCGATCCGTGTCCCACAAAAGCAAATCAGGGGCATTGGATGCTGTAGGGGTTGCTCCGTCATTGGCAAAGGCTTCCTGCCTCAGGCTGATATAGTCTGCTGTGTTAATCAGATCCAATTTACGGGGTACCACACCGGCACCGGTATATACCTGCGCGTTAAACCGGGTCTTTTGCTTCCCGCCTGTTCCTTTTTTGGTGGTGATCAGGATTACGCCGTTTGCTCCACGCGAACCGTAGATGGCGGTAGCATCGGCATCTTTCAGAACTTCGATGCTTTCAATGTTCGCAGGATTCAACGTATTAAGCGGGTCTATACCTCCCAGGCTAGTCAATCCGCTAAAACTATTGAGTGGAGCACTATCTAAGGGTACTCCATCAATGATATACAGCGGGAGGTTACCCGAATTGCTTAAGGTATTTCGCAGACTGTTTTGTCCGCGGATTTGTATGCTGGGCGCATTACCCGGTACGCCACTGCGCTGTACAATAGAAACCCCCGCCATCCGGCCCTGTAAGGCTGCTAACGGATTGGTCACCGGCTGCCGCTCGATCTCCTCGGCGGTCACCCGGGCGATACTACCCGTTTGCTCCCTGCGCGTGGTGTTGTAATACCCGGCGTTGATGGTCACCTCGCCCAGATCAGTAATGTCCTGTTGCAAAACGATGGTAAACGTAGTTTGATTTCCCACCGGCAACTTGAGGGTTTTAAAACCCAGGTAACTGATGCGCAGCGTATCCTGAGGCGAGGCCATCAGTTCAAAGGCCCCGTCCATATCGGTCTGGGTACCGGTGTTGCTGTTGGTTAGGGAAATACTTACCCCGGGGATGGGATGGGGTTATTATTCGTGTCGGTAACGCTTCCCGTTACTCGTGATTGTAAAGGTGAGGCACTGGCCCACAGGGCACTCAGGCTCATAAATAGGCATAATAGCCCCCGCAACGCAGCCCCCGTAAGGCGCGTAGTCTTATTTTTCATAACTTCGTCGTGTTAATAAGTAAAACAATAGTTTTATTTAAGCTCACGCCTTCCCCCACTGATTCCACTCGCAGGGGAAGGCTTTTTTGCTTAAAAGCTTCTCTTTTTCACAGACCGCAAGGTCTGCAGCTCTTTTTTTATGGCTAATTCACCGGTGTGCTTAAACCTACCCGGTATAAGCCCAGGCCGTTTGCACCAGGCAACCGGCGTTTCCCACCCAACTACAGGCTATTCGTAGGGAAATAACCCATAACCCACGGGTGCATTAGCGGATTATGACGTGTACCCGTAAACACGTGCGTCATACATTAAATTTATTTTTAATGGTTTATGTATTTTTCACATCATAATGGTGTTATTCAATTGAGATTCTTACTTCCATTCTTGTTCTCTTTTTTTTTGCATTGCCCAAAAAAGAAACAAAAAACGCTAGGCTCACAAGACGGTATCTAAATTTATCGTTCGCTGCACTGCATTGTCTCTAACTAAAGTAGCCCAACGCGGCAAGCTGGCTCATTCGCTAGAATAGTCCACAGGACTATTCTTTAACGCTCTGCCCTAAATTTGACGATACCTTCTTGTAGGCCGTTTCCAAAAATGGAACTAAGAATACCATTCTTTAGTTTCCTTTTGGTCAGTATAGCAAGGGTATCCCGTTAAAAATTTTCGAAGCCTTGGAGAAAATTTAGGGATACACTTGCGGTTTTTGCGATAGCAAAAAATACCTATCCAAAAGGCGTCCTTTCTTTTGGTTCGTTTTCTTTAGACGAGTAAAGAAAATGAACAAAACAATCCTAAGGATCTAGAACCTTTCTAGCTTCACGCTAATTTCGTTGGCTCAAAAATGAATTAAACACCATTGGTAACTCATAGGCAAAATCACTTTAAAAAATTAAACACATCACCCCGTGCGGGATGCCGGCCACTATGGCCTAGATGATGTAGGGGAAAAAGGGATGCGAAGCTTTATAGAGAAGAATGCGACTTTGAAAAAGCAAGTTGAAGATTGCTAAACCCTAAATACAAAAAAGGGCGCGAGGGATCAACTTATCGAATCAGGGCACTGGTATGCCTACGTACAACAAGTAGTCCGCCCACGCCCGCGGTCGTGAGCATCCTAGCTTATCCTCTCGTACGTTAAAAATTACCAGTTTTTGATTCGAGATTCAAAGCGAATGCTTCTAATATGTTACTTACAGAAGTTTCGCAAATATATAATTATGAGGTAAATATATAAGAAATATTTTGTAATGCAAATGCATTACAAAAAAATATAATGGAATAGGCAAATTGCTGTATGCCGAAACTTAGTGAAGAAGATAAAATATTAAAGAAAAAAATTAGAGAGCGTATTAATCAGCTAGTGGATGTTTATTTTGAATCACAAACTGACGCTTCTAAAAATCTTGATATTGATCGTCAAAATTTTAACGCTTGGATAAACGCCAAAAGTAATCGCGGTCCTACTATTTATTCAATTAATAGGTTTTGTAAAACAATAGATATTAGTCTAGTTGATTTTTTTGATTCTCCGATTTTCAAATGATTTTTGATTTAAAAAAAATCTAATTACCACAAAATCGTTATACTACAACTTGATCTCTGTTAAAAGATTGCCTTAAATGCTATTCATACTACTTAAAAGCAACTGGATTTTTAGAGGTGTTTCGTTCAATGCTTTTACGAGAGGGCTTCGATAAACGTTGGTGTTTCTCGAACAAAACCTGTAGGAAACTAGAAATAGGTTCAAACCAAAAGGTGTTTTAAGAAGATTTATCCCCTTTTTTAATTTAAATCAGAGTATTACAGGTTTCTGTAAACTATTTCTAAGACAAAGGTCTATTTTTATAAATGCAACGCTAAAGGGTTGATATCCCGTAAATTTTGAGGAGATATATATTTGTTTAGTGTTGATATAAAAACCTTATGAAAATCCAATAATGCTTATGCTAGAGAAAATATATAATGCAATTTTTTTAACTTATGAAAATGCTTCTGAACTTTATGAGGACGCAGAAATATTATATAAAAATGGAAAGATTAAAAGATCATATACATTCTATCATTTCTCATTTGAAGAGGGTGGTAGATTTTTTCTTTTAGCAAAAACTTTGTTCCGATTTTTATTAAAAGAGATTGGAATAACTGAACTGAATTATGGGTATCTTAAATCAATCGGATTTGAGCATCACATAAAAAAGTTAGATGAATCTATTCTTAAAATTTTTGCCTCAACTGTCTATAACTCGATACTTGAAAATAATACTGAGTTTACCGAAAAATTGACCCAAATGTATGAGGATTTGAAAACTCGAGTGAATGAGTTTAACAATTTAAAAAATAGAAGTATATACATATCATATATAGACAATAACTTTGTCAAACCGACCGACTCAATTTCAATTGAAAATGTAGAAGATATTAAACAGTTAGCGGATATACAGCTGATTAATGCAAATCAATTACTTGAAAGATTAAAAAATGAAGGTTCTTTACAGGATTTAAAAGATCGATTTTCAAATTAAATAATTGCAAGTTAATATCTTGACTTCTGTCAGGTGGGCAATTTATAATTCAACTTAATAAAGTATATCATTATTAAAAGATGGCAAATAACTTCAGCTAAAACTAAAAATTAATTTAAAATAATGTAATCATGGCTTTATTCAGAATTTCGGGGGTATGGAAAGATTCAAATGATGTAATTACACATTACGCTTTCCATACAGTTGGAGAGAAATCAACAACAAGAGCAAGCAAAGTTTCAAAAGCAAATGCTATTGAACTTTTAGAGACAAGAGGAAACTCTGCAACCACTTGGGTATGGAATTATAGTTATTCCAGATGGAATATTGGCGAAAATGTGGAAGTTGTAAATGGAAGTAACGGCAGGTATTTGAGGTCAAATCCAGATAATCAAATAACCGACAACTTAGCTAATCTTATTGATTTTGACTGGATAGCTCCTTAAACTAGAAACTTTTTCATAAAGATAAAGTGTAAGCTTAATTCAAAATCAAATATTACTTTATTACGTCCGTAATGGATGGAATAAACAAAACAAGACAGCTAACCCCCGCTCCCGCCAGTATGTTCCTGATGACTCACTAGTGTAAGTCTCATTTAAAGAGGAAAATAGCATCAAGTGTAGGCTTCCCAGGATTATAACTGCCTAATTTTCCAAAATTTGTTTAAAAATATCGTTTTTCATTCTATTGTGGCTAGCCCCAATAAAATGAAGCTTTGCGTATTGCACCGGTGATATTTTGCCCAGTGAATCGTGAGTGTGATAGTTATTGTAATCGTCTATCCATTTTTGAGTTTGGTTCCGTGTCTAATAAATATTTTCCAAAATGTATTTATTAAGGAGTCCACTGTTGTAGTATCCTTCTAAGTAAATTTCTTAAATTATTTATTGCTGCTTCATTAATACTAATGATAAATTCGTTTTGTTTAGCATCTGAAGAAATATTCTATTGCCTTAATAAGGCATATAATTAAGTGTTAATAATTTGGTTAAAAACTTAAACTCATAAAAAATGTATTGATACATTTTTTATTTAATTTAGTTGCCAGACCCCAAACAAATTTTCACAAAAATATATGAGTAATAATCAATCTGAAGGAGAAGATATTTTAAGGCGACTATTCGCTCCTAAACCTATTAGTGTCAAGGAAACACTTGAAGAATTATTTAACAATCGAATCAATACATTAAACATTACCAAAACTAAGGCACTTGATATAATGGGGATGACCGTAAGAACATTAGATGGAATACTTACTGGTCAACAAAAAATGTTAGATTACACGAATCTAATTCGATTAGCCAATTTTATAGGTATCGAATTAGAAACTGTAGCTACACTTTACCTTCAAAAAATTAAAGAAGTTCACGTATCTTCAAATGATGTTTCTTTAAATAGTGAAGTCGTTGAATTTATTAATGAAAAATTCAATTTAGCAGAATTAAAAAAGGTTGGTCTAATAAAATCATTGAGTGATTATGATGAAATCACAGAGTCAATATGTAACTATTTTGGACTTAGCAGCATATTTGATTATAGAGAACCAATCTTAAATGTAGCATTTAGTTCCGGAAAGCGTGCTAAACGAAACTGCAGTATCAAGAATTGGGTTTACTTAGCCGAACAGACCTGTATTGAATTAAGAAACCCTAATAAATTTGATCGCGAGGAGCTAATCAATTATTTCCCTGATATTCGATGGAGAACAATGGATGTCGACAAGGGGCTAATAAATGTAATTAAACATCTTTACCAATTAGGTATAACTGTTGTTTACATTCCATCTTTTCCAACCTCACACATTAAAGGAGCAACTTTTTCTATAAATGACAAACCGTGTATTGCTCTTACAGATTATGTTGGGTTTTACCCCACACTTTGGTTCACGCTTATACATGAGCTTTATCACGTACTATTTGACTGGGAAGAAATACAATTAACAGACTATCATATTACATTAGACTTTCAAGATAACAATCTTGATAATCAATCTCAGAATGAAATAGAGGCTGATAATTTTGCTAGGGAATATCTCTTTTCAAAAAAGAAAACCGCTGAAATAAAGAACTTTATCAATAATCCCGAAGTTGTTAAGAATTACACAATCAAAAATAACGTTGATCCTAGTTTCGCCTATGTTTTTTATGCTTTTGATGCACCTAAAACAGATAGGTATGCTTGGGGTCGCGCTAGAAAAAGAAATCCAAATTTCGATAATCTAAAAAGGAATTTAGAAAACCATTTTAAAAAACCTGTAAACTATAATGAGCATATTAAAAGCCTAAGAAGTAAAATTTATAACTAATGACAAATAAACATCTAACACCGCAGGAAGAAGCTCAAATCAAAAAGTTAAGAGCGCATAAAGATCAAGATCTCATAAAGAGATTAATTATTGACAGGACTGATTCACGAATAAAGGATCCCTTCTCTGATAAAGAGCTCGATAACGAAAACACTAAACGACAGCTACTAAGTTCAATCCAAAACTTTTGGACAATTAAGGAAGTTGGGATCAATATTCTTAAAAAACCCAGTGACTATGAAGCTATATTCCCTCAAGAATTTTATCAAGAGATATATAGGCTTAATGGCTGGTCACATAAAGGAAAAATAGCTCAAAAACCATGGAAAGTCGGGAATTTTACAAATGAAATCATTTACTATCGCTTTTCAAATGAAATCTTACCGGTTTTGAGAATAGTGAACCCTTTTATAATTCCAGGCTTCAGAAAATACAAACATCATCAATACCTGACAACTGGAGGTAGAATTGAACTGGCCAATTTTATTCAGCAAGCCATTAATACTATGAAGGAGTGTCAAACATGGGATGAATTTCGAGCATTGTACCACCGAAGATACAATGTGCCTTATCAATTAAAAATGTCTTTCTAAAATTTACAATAACCATTTTTTTAGAATACACACTAAATTCCAATCCACGCTCCCGCAAGTCTGTAACTGGTATCTTACTAGTGTAAGTCTCATTGAAGCATTAGGCCCTTTGAACGCAATAGAACAAAACGAGATATACTATTTTATGAGACTAATTAATTCTTGAAGTGATACTTCTCGAAATTAGAATTGAAAAAATACGCCTTATAGTGCTTTTAATTTTAAAGCGAATAATAATATGAAGCATTCAATTTATTTCGTATAATTACTTGATAATCTTGTCAAAAGAATATTTCTTCCCCCTACTCGATAAGAATTAAATCTAATTTATATTCTGTAAAAGGATACTAATCCTTTCAATAAATCTTTCGAGTTATGTCTATTATAAAAAGAATTTCAATAAAAAGTTATCCAAATCATGATAAGGGCATTTTCATTAGGGATTTGGTCAAACTGATAGAAACATCCGAGTATAAGTCAGATTTAATTGACGTCTTTAATGTTGAAGCAATTAAAAATGAATTTATAGAACTTCCTGGAGCAACTACGTTAATAGATTCCATTTTGGATATGGAAGAAAGGGTTACAAAATTGGATTTGGTAAATACCCAGATACGTAATGTAAGGTGTAGGAAAATTACAGAGAATAATCAGGCCATTCTTGAATTCGCCAATGTTACAAACGAGGATCTAATCATAAGAGAAAAAAGCGATATGGTTTATGCTGAGACAGCATATTCCGTAAGACAAGATTATTTAAATGGATTTTTCGATATTGACAGATATCTTAGTTTTCTAAAAAAAAGCAACTATGAAGATCTTATTGAGTACAATCTTAATCAACTTAAGAAAAAAACAGAGGATGATACTCGTGAATATAATTTTAGACTAGTTTATGATGAAGAAGGAAAATTATATACAAGAGCGATAACTTCTTCTGCCGTTTATAAAGATTACAATATTGGATTTAGTGTGTTTGTAGCTTTAATACAAATACATAATCTCATAAAAAATCATGGTGAAAAATTTAAGGTTGATAGTTTGAATCTAAATGAATCAGAAATAAGTGTCGTTTTTAGAAATTTAGATACGTATCAATTCTTAGATAGCAGTAAAATTTCTTTCGCTTTAGAGCTTACAAACGATGAAATAAAAAGAGAAGCAGTAAAGTTTAGCGGATTATATAAAATTAATTTGAATACCTCTGACATAACCTTGAAGCCGGATGAAGGAAAAGCGAACATCCTTTCTTTTAAGCACAGTTCTAAACTGTAAGCTTCCCCCGATTAGAACTGCTTAATTTTCCAAAACTTGTTTAAAATTATTGTTTTTCATTTTCTTGGGGCTAGCCCCAAGAAAATGCAGCTTTGCATATTGCACCGGTGATATTTTGCCCA